>ENA-OWOZ01001138-OWOZ01001138.1-bioreactor-metagenome-genome-assembly--contig:-NODE-1138-length-26619-cov-3.329930_pt1 | contig 26619 bp, 16 predicted proteins | sample MGYA00238140_ERZ651804 | MGnify/ENA primary metagenome ERZ651804 (study PRJEB26910, sample SAMN07631232) | bioreactor metagenome | isolation source: Switchgrass digestor | place: USA: Dartmouth... | reverse complement strand
AAGGAACGGGACATTAACGGTACCGGCTTAACCCCTGACTACATAGTGGAAGACAATGAAGCCCAATTGGCCAAAGCAATAGAGCTCTTGAAAGCTAAGCTGGGAACCGGTCAAAATAAAGTGTCTTCGCTCATCGTTTTGAAGCTTAACAGCCCTGCAGCCAAAGTTGGCGAAAAGGAAGTGGCTTTAGGGGCAAAGCCGCTTCTTTCAAATGGCCGCGTACTTGTGCCCGGACGTTTTATTGCTGAAACTTTGGGAGCTACTATCAAATGGGATAAGGATAAGCAGACAGTCACTATTTCCCGGAAAGACAAAGCAATCGTATTAGTTCCGGGTAAAAAGAGTGCGCTGGTTGACGGTAAAAAGTATGCCCTGGATGTTGCACCAAGGTTATCAGGCGGAAAGATTTTGGTACCTTTGCGTCTGGTTTGTGAAATGCTAGGAGCCGGTGTTTCTTATAACCAAGCTACCCAGCAGATTCAAATCAGACCGGCTAACTGATCGAATAACGAGGAGGACGTGGGATGAAAAAGTTTTGGCTTGTGCTTCTGACAGTTTTGCTGATTGTAAGTCAAGTTTCCCCTGCGCTGGCTGCTCAAGTTTATCCTGACGTAAAAGTAGGACACTGGGCCGAAAAGGATATTGCCAAAATGAAAGCCAAGGGAATTGTAGCAGGTTTTACGGATGGTTACCACCCGACGGAAGCTGTCACCAGAGAACAGGCCATCGTGATGATCATCCGGACGATGGGCAAGGCTGGAGAAGCTTATGGCAAAAAACTTCCTGCCAACCTGAAAAACCCTGAGCGGGTAAGCTCATGGGCCAAAGAATCTGTTGCCCTGGCCGCAGAATTAGGCTTTTTAAGTCAGGAAGACCTTAGCAACTTTAGACCGAAAGATCCTACCAAACGTTATGAAATGGCAATTTTTGCAGCAAAGGCCCTGGGTTATACTAATCCCAGCTCAAATGTAAACTTAGGTTTTGCCGATGAAAAAGACATACCGGCTAACGCTAAAGGTTTTATAGCCGCGGCACGAGAAGCAGGCGTAATGAAAGGGTTAAATGACAATACTTTTCGTCCCAATGAACCATTAAACCGGGCCCAGATGGCTTCCATCCTAAATATTTTGGATCAGAAGCTGAATAAGTTCAGCAACAAATCCATCTATGGTAAGGTATTCTCTGTCAGTACGGCAGACAATTCCGTTCTGGTGGAAGTGGGAGATGGGCTAATCCAAACCATTCCTCTGGCCAAAGATGCTTTTATTTACAAAGGTAAGAGCACAACTTTGTCGGCAATTACGAAAGGAGATAATATTGAGGTCATAACTAACGACCGGGGTGAAGCCCTTTATATTGAGCAAGTGACATCCATTGAAGTTCCGACCAATGTAACAGTGAAGGGCAAAATCACCCTGATTAGCAGAACTCCTTCCGTTTCATTAAGAATTGTCAAAGACGATGGTAGCAGTGGTAATTATACACTGGCCGATAATGCTACAATATTAGTCGATGGGATAAGCGCCCAGGCAAGCGCCTTAACGCTGGGCCAAAGGGTTGTCTTGACCATAACGGGTAATCAGGCTACAAAAGTGGAAGTTATAACCGAAGAAATTGAAGAAGAACCGACAATAATTGATGAGGATGAGCCTGAAGAGGATGAGGAAGAAGTCGGACTGCAAAGCTATTTTGTAGGAGAAATCACCAACCTTGATAGCTCCAATCGGACCATCCGCTTAAAAACAGTGGAAAAAATCCCGGCTTATGTTATCTTGGACTTTCGGACGATTATCATCAAGAGAGACCTGCCTATTACTTTTAGCGAGTTGGAGCCAGGAGATCAGATCATCGTAGTCGGCGACTATGATGGTGGAGACTTTATTGCTACATCTGTTATAGTGCTTGATGAGACAAACTAGAGTTTAAAGTGAAGAGAGAAAAGAGAAGAGTTAAGAGTTTAATTTTGAATTAATAATTTTGAATTTTGAATTGTAAATATTAAATATGTAGCTGCGTCCAGAGCGAAACGATCATTTGCCGCTACGCTGCTAGTTTTATTGGAATCTGGCGACCGGGGACTGAGGACTGGCGACTAGAATAGACACAAGACGTCTCGTGCGTTTTGTGTCTATTTTTTATTGTTGACAACATTTTCCTCGCTGGATAAAATGCAATTATGGAACCGACTGACCGGTCAGTTTTAATGTAATGAACGTGGAGGGAAGGGTAGAAGATGAAAAAACAAACGTATTTGATTGCAACTTTACTAATCTTAGCAGTTATAACACTCAGCGGTTGCGGTGAACAGCCGAAAACTAAAGCTGAAGAGCCTAAAGAAACAGCTGTGGAAACAGCTCAGGTCAGCTTAGATGAGTTGAAGGTCAATGATTACATAACGGGAACAATTTCACCCAGTCAGGAAGTATATATCGTTCCTAAGATCAGTGGTAAAGTAGAGCGAGTGGCTGTGAAAGTAGGAGACCGGGTTAAAGCCGGTGACTTACTTGTCCAGCTAGATACTACAGAGATAGCAGCCCAGGTAAAACAGGCTGAGGCGGCTTTGGCGGCAGCTCAGGGCAATATTTCCATAGCCGAAGCTAATTATAACTTAGCTAAGGATACTTATCAGCGGATGGAATATCTTTTTGGGCAAGGAGCTATTTCAGAACAGCAGTATGAATCGGCCAAATCCCAGTTAGAATTGGCCCAGGCTCAGTTAGACAGTGTGAAAAACGGAACAGTAGAGCAGGCTAAGGCGGCTTTGGATTTAGCAAGAACTCAGTTAGACAACGCTGTTATTACCGCTCCTTCCAGCGGAGTAGTGGCAAACGTTAATGTAGAACCGGGGGAATTGGCAAGCCCTACTTCTCCGGTGGTTACTATCGTAAATCTGGACACGGTAATTGCTGAATTTAATCTGACCGAAAGTCAGGTCGGGTTGGTTAAAAAAGACATGCCTCTGGATGTATTAATTGAAGCTGTAAGTGAAGAAAAATTCCAGGGTAAGGTTAGCGAAATCAGTCCTGTGGCCAATCAGGCTACTAAGGCCTTTACCGTTAAAGTGGCAATTCCTAATAAAGATCATGTTATTAAGGCAGGGATGACTGCCCAAATCGAATTAACTCTGGATAAGGTTACTGACAGCTTAATTGTCCCTGTAGAAGCTATTATGGAACAAGAAGGGAAAAACACGATTTATGTTGTAGAAAACGGTATAGCTACTTTGAAAGAAGTTGAAGTAATCTTAGAAAGTGAAACCCAGGCGGCCGTAAAAGGAGATCTAAAGGCTGGCGACCAGGTAGTTGTGGCCGGTAAAGAACAGCTTAAAGATCAGGCGCAAGTCAGGGTGGTCAATAGGGGGGACGAATAGTGCGCTTATCAGAGTTGGCAGTAAAACGTCCTGTAACAGTCATCATGTGTGTGCTGGTAGTGCTGATTCTGGGGTTTGTCTCTCTTACCAGCCTAAATGTTGACTTGTTGCCGGAAATGAATTTGCCTTATGCTGTGGTAATAGCCAGTTATTCAGGTGCTTCTCCCCAGGAAGTTGAAAATCTGGTCACCAGACCTTTAGAGGCTGCACTAGGCACGGTAAGTAATGTAAAAAATATCCAATCTTATTCTATGACAGGTCAATCCATAGTTCTCTTAGAGTTTGAATGGGGTACGGACCTGGATATGGCTACTTTGCAGATGCGGGAAAAAGTGGACCTGGCTAAAGGCATGATGCCTTCTGATGTGGACCAGCCTACGGTCATGAAGATGGACCCTAACATGATGCCTGTAATGATGATTGGTATGACCGGAGAAATGAGTCAGGAAGATTTGTATAAACTGGCTGAAGATACGATCGTTCCCCGACTGGAACGTTTGTCTGGTGTAGCTTCAGTAAGTGTTACCGGGGGTAGAGAAAGGGAAATCAGAATTGAATTGGACCCTGTTAAGTTAAATAACTACGGCGTAACTTTTAGCCAAGTCGCCGGTGCTTTACAAACGGACAATCTGGCCATGTCTGGAGGCACAGTAAGCAAAGGAAGCCAGGACTACACAGTACGGATCACCGGCGAATTCCAGAGCCCTCAGGAAATCGGAGACGTGGCTATCACTACCGCTACAGGAGCTCAGGTCAGGATCAAGGATTTAGGCACGATCATCGACGGGCAGAAGAAAGTTACCAGCTATAGCCGGATTAACGGCCAGGAAAGCATTTCCTTTAGTATTCAAAAACAATCGACAGGTAATACGGTTAAGGTTTCCCAAGCAGTCAACAAGGCGTTGGCCGAACTAAAGGAAGAACTGCCTGCTAATATTGAATTTATTACAATCATGGATTCAGCTGAATACATTCAACTTTCTATCGATAATGTTGTCAGCAATCTATTAACAGGTAGCCTTCTAGCCATTTTAATCCTATATGTATTTTTACGGAATGTACGAAGCACTTTGGTTATTGCTTTATCCATTCCAATTAGTGTGATAGGTACCTTTATTTTGATGTATTTCAGCGGCATGACCTTGAACATGATGTCGTTGGGCGGTCTGGCCTTAGGCGTAGGGATGGTAGTCGATAACAGTATTGTTATTTTGGAAAATATCTACAGGCACAGAGAAGAGGGAATGGGCCAAATTGAAGCAGCCATTTTCGGCGCTCAGGAAGTTGCTATGGCAGTAGCCGCTTCCACCTTGACTACGGTAGCGGTATTTGTGCCTATAGCCTGGGTTGAAGGTATCGCCTCCCAGATTTTTAAGCAGTTAGCTTTAACTATTACATTTTCCTTATTAGCATCCTTATTGGTAGCTTTGACTCTGGTTCCGATGTTATCTTCTAAGATGATGAAAGTAAATGGAAGTGTAGCTACCAAAAAACCTGGTTTATACCAAAAATTCTTTACCGTGACAGGCAGCTGGTTTGGTAAGGTGGATCAAGGCTACCGTAAGTTACTTAGCTGGTCTTTAAACCACAGACGTCAGGTTGTAATTATCGTATGCTTGTTGGTCGCCCTAAGCATTGGACTTATGCCTTTGATCGGAGCCGAATTTATTCCTAACATGGACGAGGGTACCATAAGCATAAGCGTTTCTATGCCTTATGGTACGAAACTGGAAAAAACCGATCAAGTGATCAGCCGGTTGGAAGAAATTTGCACCGCCATTCCGGAGGTTAAGGAAGTTTCAGCCAGTGTAGGCGGCGGTTCAACAAATAGTATGGGTGGAAGCAGTGGCAGCGACAGCGGGTCTTTGAATTTAGCACTTAAACCTTTGGCTGAAAGAACCCGTTCCACTGAAGAGGTAGCAGATGAAATCCGACAAAAGGCTAAAGATATTGCCGGCGCTGAGATCAGTGTTTCCGGCGGAAGTGTCATGGGAATGTCGGGCATGGGCGGAGCTTCCCTAGAGGTAGACTTGAAAGGCGACAGTCTGGAAAAATTAGATGAATTAGCCACTCAAGTGAAAGACATAATCAGCGGTATTGAAGGGACACGGGAAGTAGAATCCAGCATGGACGAAGGCCGGCCGGAAGTAGAAGTTACAGTTGACCGGCAAAAGGCAGCTTACTATGGCCTTAATGCTGCACAGATAGCCAGCACGGTAAGAGGAGCTATCCAAGGCCAGGTAGTAACTACTTTCCGGACAGATGAAGACGAAATAGATGTAAGGCTTCAGTTGCCGGAAGAAAGTGTTAAGAATTTACAAGATTTAGGTTCCTTAACTGTCATCAGCGCTATGGGTTACCGGGTGCCTCTGTCAGAAGTAGCAAAATTTGAAATCGTCGAAGGACCCAATACTATTGAACGAATTAACCAGGTCCGTACGGTTAACGTGACAGCACAAATTGTCGGCCGAGATTTAAACAGTGTGGTTAAGGAGCTTAATGAGAAACTTGCTGAAATGAGTTTCCCGTCTGGCTATTCATATGAGATGGGCGGCTATGCCCAAATGATGACCGAGTCGTTTCAGGATTTAGGATTGGCTTTGGTCCTAGCCATTATCTTAGTTTATATGGTTATGGCCTCTCAATTTGAATCCCTTTTCCACCCCTTTGTTATCATGTTTTCTATGCCTGTGACTATCATCGGGGTAGTATTAGGACTTTTAATCAGCGGCAGAAACTTTAGCGTGATTTCTTTCATTGGTGTTATCATGCTGGCGGGCATTGTGGTTAACAACGCTATCGTTTTAATCGACTATATTAATACCCTGAGAAGCAGGGGGTTAGAACGGACAGAAGCAATTCTTAAAGCAGGTCCTACCAGACTTCGTCCTATACTTATGACTACTTTAACTACTGTCTTAGGTATGTTGCCATTAGCCCTGGGAATTGGTGAAGGCGGTGAACTGGGAGCTCCGATAGGCGTTGTAGTCATTGGGGGGCTGACAACTTCCACCCTTCTGACTTTAGTCTTTGTACCGGTTGTTTACTCGATCTTTGATGACTGGGGAAGAAGACTCTCACGGAAAAGGGTTAAGAGTAAGGAAATAAGCGTTGAAAGTTAAAAGTTTTGAGTGAAGAATTAAAAAAGTCGTTAGTCCTTAGTCGATAGTGATGACTAGGGACTGGCGACCCATCCCAATTTTGAATTAGGAATTATAAATTTGAATTGGATTAGACTAATCGTCAGTCTCATATCCGCCTTTTTTGGCAGAAAAAAGCTGTTTAAGTACTGGGGACTGATGACTGGTGACTGGAGACTTAAGAATATAATTAAGGGGGAAATAGGATGAAAAAAAAGCTGATTGTAGCGGTTAGCATGCTGTTAATGTTAACGCTACTGCCAAGCATGTCCGTTTTGGCGGAAGAAAAGGCTTTGAACCTTACTTTAGACCAGGCTATAGAATTGGCCCTGGCCAACAATAATCAGGTAGAATTAAATCGCTTAAGCATTGAAAAAGCCAAATTAAAGCTGGAGCAGAGTAAGTATAGTGCTAAAAAAATACCTGAAGAGGCAGTTACAAACTATGACACAGCTCTGGCAAAATATATTGCACCACTTTCCAGCCAAATGGAATTAACCTTAGCCGAAGCTCAAGTAAACGTAAGCGAAAACGTGTTGAAACTTCAGGTAGAAAGCAATTATTATGAACTTCTTAAGAAAAAGACGGCCCTAGATAATGCAAAAAATGCCCTAACCCGAGCTCAGGAACAGCTAAGGATTACCAAGGAAAGCTATAAGGCCGGAGTTGTGGCCCAAAATGAAGTTATCGGCGCTGAAATAAATGTGGCTTCCAAGGAAGCTGCAGTTCTAACCGCTCAAAATAATTATAATAAAGCTGTGATGAATTTAGCTCAAGCTTTAGGGTTAGGATTGGATACCCAAATAGTACCTGCCACCCAATTTAGTTTTCAACCTGTAACCGTAGACTTGGAAGCAGAAGTTGCTAAGGTCCTTGAAAATGATGTTAGCGTAATTGGGGCTAAAGAAGGCTTAAAGATGGCTGAAGCTACATTTGAACAGGCAAAGGGTTACTACACACCTAATGTTTTCACCTACCGGGATGCTGAGTATAATCTAGAAAAGGCTAAGGTTGAATTGAAAAAAGCTCAGGATGAGGCTGAACTTAAGGTGAGAAAAGCCTACCTTGACTTGCAGTCCGCACAAAAGGGGTATGAAACCCTAGAAAAAAGTTTGGAATTGGCCAGGGAAAGCTACCGGGTTGCTAAGCTAAGATTTGAAGCAGGTGTAGCAACCCGTTTGGAAATGGAACAGGCAGCTGACAAATTAAGTGAACAGGAAGCAAGTTTAATGGAAACACTCTATGCTTATAATTTGGCCGCTGCCCAGTTTAGATATGGAATTTTCAACTAAAAGCCGGTGAATTGTGGTGAATAAGACTTTAGATTCGGACAGAGTGCAGGATAAGCGTACCCAGATTCTGTCTGCGGCTGCAAAGATATTTACTGCTAAGGGATTTCACCAGGCTAAGGTAGAAGAGATTGCTGCAGCTGCCGGAGTGGGCAAAGGCACAGTTTATGAATATTTCACCAGTAAAACAGAAATCTTTCAAGAAATGCTTAGTTATATGCTGGAACTTTATCAGCAGTATTTTGAAGACAATCTGGATTACAGTAGACCGGTTAGAGAGCAGCTTTATCTGATCATGACAACTCATCTTCATTATCTGACTGAAAATAAGGTCATGTTTAATTTCATGTTGGAGCCTCATCTTACTTTGAATAAAGAAATGCAAGAGTGGTTGTTTGCTAAAAAGTCAGAATTTCTGGATGGCTTGGCCAAACTTTTAAAACTAGGTGTAGACCGGGGAGAATTAAGGCCAATTGATCCTTTTGCCGGCGCGCAAATCTTGTTTGGCATTATGATAAGCTTAAGCGGCGAAGTCTTTTTAGATAGAAATGGTTTGGATTATCAAGAAGTTATCAATCATGTGCTGGATATTTTGTTTAAGGGTCTGGAATCTTAATTCCGGACTTTTTCTTTTACTGAATACAGGAAACAAGCTCAGCTTTGTCGAATAGTAATTGTTACATGTTTTAATTTATTGGTAAATTTCAGTTTTAAAAACAGATTGATGTTGAGTCGGACGAACGGACTAAGGACTAACGATTTCGTCGTTAGGCGACAAGGTGATATTTATGAAAGGACTTAAATTCAGAGCGGGGCTGGCTGCGCTCCTTTTCTTTTGCATCTGTTTTGGGGGAACTGCTGCTTACGCTTTTTCAGATGTAAAAACTAATCATTGGGCGAAAAGAGATATTGAGTATCTGGTTGCTCGCCAGATTATCAGCGGGTATAGTGATGGGACTTATCGGCCTGATAAAGGGGTAACCAGGGCAGAGTTTACGGTGCTGCTTATTAAAGCGCTTAATTTAGAGGATACGGCTACTACCTTAAAAGCAGCAGGCCAGCTATTTCGTGACGTTAAAGTGAACCACTGGGCTAAAGGTTATATCCATTTAGCCTGGGAACTGGGCGTCGTCGGCGGTTATTCCGACGGTACCTTTCATCCTGACAGCACCATTCGCCGGGATGAGATGGTTTCCATGCTGGTTCGGGCTTTACGTAACGGTGGACAGGGGGATAATAAAGTTTCCTTTACGGACGAAAACCAAATACCTGCCTGGGCTAAGAGTAGCGTGCTTTTGGCCGCCCGGTGGGGCTTGGTAAGCGGTTTTGAGGATGGGGCCTTTAGACCGGGGGCTTTAGTTACCAGGGCTCAGGCAGCCACCTTTATTAACAATTTTTTGCGCCAGCGAGGCGCCCAGTTTGATCTTTACGGCCAAATAGTTGGCATTAATAAAAACAATCGCCTGCTGACAGTTTTGTATAACGGAGAAGAAATATCTTTTAACTATACAAGTAGCTGCAAGGTTTACCGGAACGGCAAGGAGCTTGGTCAGGCAGCTTTAAATGAAGAAGTTTCCGCTTACGGGTTGTTCGTCTTGAATAACCAAGGCAAAATAAGCTTTATTGAGCTGGTAGATTCTCCTTTAGCAGGTGGCACCAGCGTCAGTTTAGGCACAAAAACACCTGTACCTGAGGCAAGCCAATCTCAAACAGGTAAACAGGCTGGTTTGCTGGAACGAGAATTAGATACTGCCATGCCCAGTGTTAAGGTTAGCTTGGAACGGGCCAAAGCCAGTCTGGAGTTGACTAAAGAGGAAATAGGAGCAAAGCGTTTAGGCACTGATTTGGGTGTTGACGGTTCGGGACAGGTTATTGCTATAATCGACAGTGGTCTTGATCCAGGGCACCCTGCTTTGCTTAAAACCTCAAGCGGCGAGGAAAAACTGGTCGACTTTCTCGATTTGACAGATGAAGGGCTAATCAAGACGGACCGTACAATTACTCAAAAAAATATGGTTAACTTAGACGGAGTTTCCTATATTTTGGGAAACATCCAGACGAAAAGCGGCGTCTATCATTATGGATTCTTTGAAGAAAGCAAGCTTGACTTTGATGTTAATTTTAACGGCGGAAAAGACGACCGTTTTCTGATTCTGGTAACCGATAGCCAAATCAGCGGTCAATATGATACGGTTTATATAGATACGAATAACAACGCCAGTTTGCTGGATGAAAAGCCGCTTAAACTTTTTAGACTCGACCACGAGCGCAAGAGTTTTAGTTCGTCCCTGCAAAACATGGTTTTTAACTTTGTGCTAAGCGAGTTGGACAGTAAAGGCAACTACGTTAAATTAGGTTTTGACGTCAACGGCCACGGCACCCAGGTAGCAGGGGTAGCGGCAGCCAGCGGAGAGTTCACAGGGATAGCACCCGGGGCCAAACTTTTAGTCATTAAAGTTCTGGATAAAGCGGGTGAAACCAGCTGGGATCAGTTGGAAAAGGCCGTGAAGCTGGCTGCCGAGAAGGGTGCGACAGTGGTAAACCTAAGTTTAGGTTACTATTATGATGAAACTTATGGCAACAATTCACTTACTTATTTAATTGAAAGTTTAAGTAAAAAGAAAGGCATTGTTTTTGTTGCTTCAGCCGGGAATAAAGGTCCGGGTATCGGTACCTTAGCCACTCCGGGCAACGCTAAAGCTGCTATCGGTGTAGGCGCATACATTTCTAAAAAAATGTGGAAAAATGTATATGATTTGGAGATAAACCAGGATAGCCTGTGGTACTTTAGTTCAGCGGGCCCCAGACAAGATGGACTGGTAGCACCTACGGTGGTTGCACCGGCCAGTGCCATTACCAGTTTTCCTCTTTGGTCGGGTACTGCTTACCGTTTGGCGGAAGGAACCAGTATTGCTTCTCCCCATTTAGCCGGCGCTGTAGCTCTTTTGTTGGAAGGAGCCAAGAATGCTAAGGTCAGCGCTGAACCTGATTTGATCAAAAAAGCCGTAATTTTAGGAGCTAAGCAGGTTGCTAATTTTTCCTATGCTGAGGCAGGGTATGGGGAAGCTAATATTTATGAGGCGTGGAAACATCTGCGCCGGCTTGAACTCCAACCGCTCTTAAAGAGCTATACCTGGAACCGTCAACTTGGTATCGGTGAAGGAATCTATGCTCGGGAATTTTTACCGGGTCTGGTGCCTTACCGGATTCAGAATGTCAGTGACAAGGATCAGACTCTGTTTTGGAAGACCACAGTAGACTGGATAGAGCCTTGGTTTGAAATGACCTATCTTCCAAAGGGTTCTTACCGGGATGTTCCTTTAAGCTATGTGTTGCCGTCCAAACCGGGACTTTATACCGGAATTCTGGAAGGGCGCTTCCTTAATTCTTACGGTCCGGAAATAAGCATGATGACTACGGTGATCAAGCCTTATAACTTAACTGAGGAAAACGGTTACCGGATGGAAGTAGGTGATAGCCTAGGCGCTGCCCAAATTAAGCGTTACTTTTTCCGGGTTGCTGAAGGCACTAAGTCTCTTCAGGCTTTGCTTTCGGTACCGAAGGATTCTGACGGTTACCAGGGCAGAGTCAGGATGCATCTGATTAAACCTAACGGCGAAGAGTACCTGATGAGTGACTTTGCAGGCCTCGCCAAAGAAAATACCGCCGGCAAAGAATGGGTAGGTAGTGTTATTGATCAGCCGGATCCGGGTACTTGGGAAATAGTTGTCTACAGTTCACCGGCAATAGCTAATCAGGGCTTAGACAGTTCCCAGTACCGCCTGCGGGTTCAACTGGCAGGAGTCCCGGATTCAGAAGAAAACAAGGTTTCAGCCAGGTATTTAATAGGAAATGTACCTAAAAAGCTGGAACCTGGTAAAATAAATTATGTTAGCCTGTCTGTCAGGGATAAGCAACGCAAAACACCTGTAGACGATATCATGATTGAAATTAACGGACAAGTGTATCAGGTTATAAACGGCTGGGTGACTTTCTCGGTCATTCCGGAAAGCACCGAGTTGGAATTGGATGTACGCTTGTAGAATAGTCACCGGTCATCAGTCCTTAGTCTCCTGTTTTATGTTACCCTATACAGGTCAATTGCTTTCCGGGGACTGGCGACTAGGGACTGAGGACTCCGCAAAGCTGGTACTGGTGACTATGCTATGCTGCTCCGCGAAGTGAAATGGGGGTAAATGATGAAGAAAAAGATAATCAGTTTAATGCTTCTCGTTGTATTTGTTGTGGCACTTATTTCTGCTGGAGTAATAGCCGGAGACAGGATAAAAAAAGAGGCTCTAAGCCGTCAGGTTGAATTATCAGTAGAATACGCTCAAATTATGGACGTGGCAAGACAAGGGAACTATTCCTATAAAGAGGTTTTAGAGAGCTTACAGTCTGTCGGGGTGACCGGTATCTTGTTTAAAGAACAGACTGTCGCAGATCTGGAACAGAGTGCCTGGACTGCTAACGGTAATCAACTGCTGGCTTCTTTAAAATTAACAGACGACTTGAAATCAAAGATAGTGCCGGATTACCTTTACGTACTTACCATGGATAAAGGACTATACGAGAGGATTGCCAAACAGTTTGCCATTAAAGTTGCTGATCCGGTGCAAATAGAAGTACCGGGCGGGCCCTATGGGGTAGGGGGCAGGCTGACCGGTAAACAGCTTGCTAACCTGGGCCTTGGTTTTCCGGAAGAACAGATGAAAATTGCCGATAAGATGGGCTTTAACCTGCAAGCCCAAATCAGATCCTGGAACCAGGTAGACGATGAGGATTTTGCGGCCCTGTTTAGTCACTTAAAGCAGTTTGCTAACTTAGATTTAATCCTTTTTAACGATAAAACCATCCCGGGGTATCCCGGCAAGTATCTGCTGCTGGCGGAAGAAATCAGGAAATTGGATGTGCCTATTGGCTTAATTGAGTTTTACAAGCAAAAAGGATTTACCCAATTGGCCAATGCTTTAGAAAAAAAGGTTGTACGGCTTCACTCCATCGATCCGGCCCAAATGGCCACCATGACTCCTCAGACTGCCATAGACCGCTACGAGTTGGCAGTAAGCGAGCGTAATATTCGGAACATCTTAGTACGCTTTGTCTTAGATGAGGAGTCTGACACCTGGTTAGAAGACAATTTGATCTATCTCACAAAGGTAAAAGACAGTATTACTGCTCATGGCTTTACTTTAGGTCGTCCGGCAACTTTAACGGGACCGATTTACAGCGGCTTATTGATCTTGCTTATAGGTTTGGGTGTGATTGTAGGTGGAATTTTGCTGGCCAATGTGCTCGGTTTTCCCATCCCGGGTTTAATCCTGGGAATTTTAGCCGCTATAGGCTGGTTAGGCCTTCTCGTTACCGGCCATGGTTTGGCAGGCAGGAAGCTTTTGGCCTTGGCTGCGACGATCATCTTCCCCTCCTTAGCAGTTCTGCTGGCAGTTAAAGAGGAAGGGACTGACCTTAAGGGAAGCGTGCTGTTACTCCTGCGAACCACCGTCATTTCTCTGTGTGGAGCTCTCTTAATGGTAGGCTTGCTTTCCGAGCTTAGTTTTATGCTGAAGCTGGATCAGTTTAGCGGAGTTAAATTTGCCCACATTGCACCCCTAGTGATCATTACCTGTGCTATCATCTGGTTTACCGAAAAGCGAGATACATTTAAAACAATTGTAGAGTTCTTAAATTCCAACATCCAGGTCTGGTATGCTCTGGTGGCCGGTATAATGGCCGTAGCCCTGGTCATCTATGTAATGCGTACCGGAAACGATGCACCTACAGTTTCTTCCTTTGAATTACAGTTTAGAGGTTGGCTGCAAAAAGTCTTGGCAGTTCGCCCCAGGACTAAGGAATTTCTCATTGGGCATCCTTTGCTCATGTTGACTTTCTACCTGGGCTACAAGCACCGCTTGCTACCGGTACTTATTTTAGGCACCATCGGCCAGATCTCTTTGGTCAATACCTTTGCCCATGTTCATACACCGCTTATAATCTCGATAATGCGGATGCTAAACGGCCTTTGGCTGGGTATTATCATTGGTATATTGCTGATCGTCCTCTGCCGGATTTTGCGTGAATTAGGAAGGCGGAATTATCATGTCTAACAGGATAGTACTATCAGGCTATTATGGCTTTAACAACCTGGGCGACGAAGCAGTGCTCTATAGCATTCTACGTACTCTGCGCACGGCTAAGCCTGATTTAAAGTTTACCGTTCTTTCCAACGATCCTTCGAAGACAAAAAAGGCTTATAACGTGGAAGCAGTCAACCGTTGGAGTTTAAAAGAAGTATTGCGGGCTCTTTACCAGTGTGATCTTTTGATCAGCGGTGGAGGAAGCCTTTTACAGGATACGACCAGCCCGAAAAGTTTGCTTTACTATCTGGGTGTGGTCTTTTTAGCCAAGCTTCTTGACAAGAAGGTTATCTATTATGCCCAGGGGGTTGGGCCCATTAACTCTTATCTGGGCAGGAAACTTGTCCCTTTGGTGTCAAATATGGTGGACATTATTGCTGTGCGGGATCAGGACTCTAAAAACCTACTCCAGCAGTTGGGGGTAAAAAAACCGCCTATCTATGTTAAAGCCGATGCGGTCTTAGGACTCTATCGTAACGAAATTGAACGTAAATCAGGACAGGATTTGCTGGAGCGTTACGGAATTGACCTTAGCAACAAGCGGCCCATGATAGGTATAGCCGTCAGGCAGTGGCAAGGCTTAACCGGTTATTTAAAAGCAGTGGCCCAGTTGGCTGACGAGTTAATTCGCCGGGGATACCGGGTCTTGCTTTTGCCCATGCATTTTCCGGAAGACGTGACTGTTTCCAGAGAGCTTACCCGTCTAATGGAAGAAGAACCTGTGCTGATTAAGGAACAGTGCAGTGTAGTGGAAATGTTGGGCGTCATCGGAGAACTTGACCTGATGATCGGCATGCGCCTCCACTCCTTAATCATGGCTGCTGTTATGGGTGTGCCAAGTGTGGGCATATCTTACGATCCTAAAGTGGATAGCTTTCTAAAGCTTACCGAACAACCGATTGCCGGCAGGGTGGAGACATTGGATTATGAGGTATTGGCAAAAGATGTGTTTAACACTTTAAACAATCTGGAAAGCGTCCAGGCTAATTTAGTAGAGAGGGTAAACGAACTTAGAGTAGAAGCCAGGGAAAACGCCAATTTGGCTTTAAGCCTACTTAAAGACTAGAAACTAAATACTTGTTGGCTTGTTTTGACCTCCGATTTATTCGGAGGTTTTTGATTTTATGATCAAATATTTGAAATAATTGTTTATTTATGAAGGGTTATCCATTTTTTTGTCGAAGTTAAAATCAAATAAACGAATAATAAATTGATGCGGGGCAAACTGTCCGAAAGGGCAGGACGCAAAGCCATGGGTCTAAGGCTAAAAGCTATGATCGCCAGGTTGCAAGTTTTTTTGTTGTGGCAACTTGGTCATGTCAGTGCCAAAGGCTTGGCTGGGCCAAGTTTCTTTATTCTACTATGATTTAGGCTTTGCTTGTCGGAGTAAAACCTAAAGGTAGCAATAAAGGGGCACGCAGGGATAGATATAATTGCGTGCTTTCCTAACTATAAAGGGAGGATGCTGATGTTTAAGAAAACTTTTCGCACTAAAAAAAGCAAGAGTCCAAAAACTGATGTACCAAAACAAAACAAGCTTAAGCTGAGCAAGATGCTGGATCGCCTATTCCAAGCAAGTGTTGCGAAGAAGCTGGCAATAGTTACGGTTATTTCAGTGGTAGGCTTTATTTTAGTCGGCGGTATAGGCATACTAAGCATGTATTCGGTTACCGGCCAAATGAAAAAGATGTACGATGAAAACGTAACCGGGATTCAACTGGCGTCTGATATTGAAAGGTCCGTGCGCATCATTTCGGAAGGTGCTTTGAATTTTTCTGCGGAAACAGACGACAAAGTAAAGTCGGAGTTACGACAGAATATCTTCCAAGCCCAGCAGTCTTTAAAAGCTGATATTGATCAGTATGTAAAAATTGCTGCCAGTGAAGAAGAAGAAAAAATTATAGCCAACATACAGGATCTTTATTCTTATTATGACGATGCCATTAATAATTTGATCACTGCCTACAACCAGAGCAAAGCCATGCAGGTCTACCTGTTAGAAGTAACACCTGCCCAGGAAAGGATAGCCCAGGCAGTAACTAAACTGGTAGAGCAAAACAGTCAGGCGGCACAAAGTTCCTACGAGGGTTCACGAACTTTGCTGGCCAGTACAATTGTCTTATTTGCGGTTGTTTTGGCTGTTATCATAGCAATATCCCTTTTCCTCAACCTAACCATTTCCAAAAAAATTACCGGTGCCTTAAAACGTGTTAACGAAACGGTAAGCCGAGTTGCTGCCGGAGATCTAACCGTTCCGGAACTCAAAATATTATCCAATGATGAAATTGGACAGCTAACCGCTTCCTTTAACATCATGACCGCCAATTTGCGTGAACTGCTGGAAGGAATTATCGAAGGTTCAGACAATTTGGTTTCTTCAGCTCAGCAAATCAGTGCTTCCATCGAACAGGAATCAGGGGCCATTAAGGAAATTGCTGACGCTGCCCAGCAGTTGGCCAGTGGTGCAGACGGACAGCGAAAGAAGATTGAAGAGTCCATGGCTTATATAGAAGAAAGTTCTGCTGCCATAGAAGAAATTTCGGCCACAGCTCAGGAAGTGGCTTCCTCTACTCAACAAGTCAGTCAAAAGGCAACCATGGGCAATGAAGCAATGGGTCAAGCCAAAACGGAGATGGAAAAGATCAACAGTTCCACTGAAGAGATCTCAGGGATTATCAGTCAACTGGTCGAACATTCACGGACGATCAGTAACATTGTTAACCTGATAAGCGGTATTGCCGAACAGACCAACCTCTTGGCCTTGAATGCAGCCATTGAAGCAGCCAGAGCCGGCGACCAGGGCCGTGGTTTTGCCGTAGTCGCTGAGGAGGTCAGAAAATTGGCCGATCAGTCACAACAAGCAGCTAAGGAAATTGCCGGCTTAATCAGGAAGATGCAGGACGATTCGGTCAAAGCTGTAGAAGCGATGGATAAAAACAAGGCTGTCGTCGAAAACGGCAGTGCAGTTATCATTCGAGGTGCTGAAGCCTTTGCGGAAATTTCCAGCGCCGTTAATGACGTGTTGAGGCAGGTGCAAGAGGTATCCCGCTCTACAGAAGAATTGGCTAAGAGTAGCGAAGAGATTGTTAAGGTTATGGAAGCTATCGACGCCGTCACCAGGGAAGTTTCTGATGCAAGCCACCAGGTAGCTGCCAATACGGAAGAACAGTCTGCCTCGATAGATCAACTCAGCAGTTCTGCTCAGTTCTTAAGCGAGTTAGGTACAAAATTGCAAGAAAAGACAAGTAAGTTTAAACTATAAAGCATAGGTAGTGGGGGCTAAAGGACTAAACTCCTTTAGCCCTTTTTATGTTTTATGGGGAGAAAAAATTTGTGCAGACCGGAAATAGATTATTGTCAAAGCAAAAACCGTTGGGAATGATATAATAGGGTCAAAGGAGGGCTTCAGGATGGAATTAACCACACAAAAACAAGAAGACTTAGTTGCATTATGCCGGCAATTAATTTCCATACCCAGTGTAACAGGGCAGGAAGAAAAACTGGCTCAATATATTAAGAAAGAAATGCTGGCCAGGGGTTTTGACCAAGCCTGGATTGACGAAGTAGGTAATGTAATTGGAGTAGTAAAAGGCCATAAGAAGGGTAAAAAAGTTTTGTTTGACGGCCATTTAGATACGGTCGAAGTACCCAGTCCTGAAGAGTGGGAAAATCCGCCCTTTGCGGGCAAAGTGGTAGACGGGAAAATATATGGTCGCGGTGCTTCCGACATGAAGGGTGCTTTGGCCGCCATGATTTTTGCTGTTGGTGAGTTGGCTGCTCAGAAGGAAGAATTGTGCGGAGAAATTTACGTCTCCGGAACAGTGCATGAAGAAATAGCGGAAGGTGTTTCCTTAGGTTATGTAATTGAGAAAATTAAACCCGATGTGGTGGTAATCGGCGAAGCTTCACAACTCAGGATAAATATCGGGCAGCGAGGCAGGGGTGAATTGGTTGTAAAGACCTTGGGCAAAGCAGCCCATTCCTCTAATCCCGGAGTGGGTGTTAACGCTGTGTACCAGATGACTAAAGTGATAAAAGCTATTCAGGAAATGGAACTGCCGGTAGATGACCTTTTAGGGCCTGCTATTTTGGAACTGACTGATATTATCTCTTCGCCTTATCCAGGTGCTTCGGTAGTGCCTGAAAAGTGTACAGCTACTTATGACCGTCGTCTACTGGTGGGTGACACCATAGAAGGCATTGTGGCTGACGTTGAACAACAGCTTGCCAAACTTGGTAAAGATCCCCAGTTTAAGGCTGAAGTCAGCGTAGCTGTCAACGATTATACTACTTATACAGGTTTTAAGGTTAAAAGCCCACGCTTTGCTCCAGCCTGGAAGATCGATAAGGACCACCCGGTGGTTCTACAGGCCAAAAAGGCCATGGAAGAGGCCGAACTGCCTTTTGCCTTAGGAGCATACTCTTTCTGTACTAACGGCAGCAGCTCGGCAGGTATTTATGGCATACCGACCATAGGTTTTGGTCCGGGCAGGGAAACCGAAGCCCATATTAAAGATGAATACTTAGAACTGGATCAACTTAAAAAAAGCGCTGTTGGTTATTATCATTTGGCTAAAGTATTTACTCAAGGATAACTGTATATTCTTTCAACCATTAGAAGGTAAAAGGGCCGCCTTACTCCCAAGGCGGCCCTTTGATAATCGGCATGTAAAGAGGTAAAAGGAGAGACTCATAATTGACATATTTGAAATAATTAATATAATTAAAATTGGTAGTTAATTGTTACGTTAAGTAAATTATTATATATACTTAATTTATTTTATGGATACCTTTATAGAACCCTGTAACATAAACATTTGTTGCAGAGATAACCTTTGGTTTTAATTTTAGTTGATGGACGACTCTAAAGTTAAGGAGAAGTCCGTGAGCTAAAAATTTAATTAAATAATAAAAGAGGAAGGGTGTAATGCATGAGACTAAAAAAACTAGTAGCTGTACTTCTTGTCTTGACCTTCGCAGTAATGCTAACAAGCTGCGGATCTTCTCAAGACACAAGTTCCGGTAAAAGTGAAGGCGGTTCTTCCACAAACAGTAAAGTGGAGAAAATCGCCTTAGTCATTAACGGACCGGTTGCTGATGGAGGTTGGAACTCCAACGCTTGGTTAGGGTTGGAGCAAGCCAAGGAAAAGTATGGTTGTGAAATAGCTGTTTCGGAAAATGTTAAACAAGCTGATTATGAAACTGCTTTTCGCGATTATGCCAACCAAGGCTACGACATAATTTTTGCTAATGGCTTTGAGTTCACCGATGCCGTTAAAGCCGTTGCACCTGAATATCCGGATGTATATTTTGCCATCATCAACGGTGGGTACTCCGGTGAAAACATCGTCAGCCTTAACTTTGATGAGTACTTAAAAGGTTTTATGGCCGGGGCTTTAGCCGGACTAATGACCAAGACCAATGTGGTAGGTTATGTGGGAGGAGAAGAAGTTCCTTCTGTAACCAACGGTCTTGCAGGCTATAAAGCAGGTCTTGCTTACACTAATCCTGATGCAAAAGTTGTTTCAACTATTGCTGATTCCTGGGACGATATGGCTAAAGGTAAGGAAATCGCTATTTCCCAAATTACTTCAGCTAATGCAGATATACTTTACTCAATTGCAAGTTCTGTCGACACCGGTGTAATTGACGGAGCTAAAGAAATGGGCAAGTATGTTATTGGCCAACCAAATGACAAACTGGACAGCGCTCCAGGTACAGTAATAGCCAGTACCATCGGTTCTACTCCTTACTTAGTCATGCTGGCTGTCGATGCAGTTGCGGAAGGAACCTTCAAAGGTGAAGGTATGGTAGGAACCTTGGATAACGGCGTACATAGCTGGGGTAAATTTGGTCCGGAAGTTCCTCAAGAAGTTCAAGACCAGATGAACCAACTGGTTCAAGATATCATCGATGGAAAAGTAAAACTTGAACATTAAGTCATATTTCCCGGTTCTCAATAGAACCGGGAAATATTTCTGAGTAGGTGATGGGCAATGGAAAAAGTCTTAGAAATGAAGGGAATTGTCAAAAGATTTCCGGGATTAGTCGCTAATGATCATGTAAATTTTGATTTATATAAGGGCGAAGTTCATGCTTTGCTGGGTGAAAACGGTGCAGGCAAAAGTACGTTGATGAGCATTCTCTCCGGACTCTATCAGCCTGATGAGGGGGAGATTTTTATCCGGGGAGAAAAAGCTGAAATAACCAGCCCACATAAAGCAATAGAGGCCGGTGTCGGCATGGTCTACCAGCATTTCATGTTGATTCAGGCCATGACAGCCTTAGAAAACATAATTTTAGGCTTGCCGTCTGAACGGGAACCTTGGCTGGACCTGGCTAACGCACGAAAGAAGGTTGTGGAATTATCCCAGAAATATAATTTAGGAATTGATCCTGATGCGTTAGTTGAGGACATGTCAGTAGGTGAACAACAGCGCTTGGAGATCATCAAAACCTTATACAGAGGTGCCAACATTTTAATCCTGGATGAACCTACCAACCATTTGGATCTTCCTTCCCGGGAGGCGGTGGAGGAGGCCCTTGAAAACTATGATGGGACGCTCCTGTTTGTCTCCCATGACCGGTATTTTTTAGAGAGAATAGCTGATGAGATTTGGGAGATCAAAGATAAGCGCCTGGAAAGACATGAGATGAGTTATCGGGAATACCTGGAGGAAAGGGAAGGAACAAGCCGAAATCAGGATGCCCAGCGCCTTTTGCTGGAGAACCGTCTTTCCCAACTGTCGGCTTTGCTGGATGTATGCAAGGATGAGGCCGAGAAAGAGGAACTGAACAGGGAGTTTATTGAGATTGCCAGGAAATTAAGAGAATTGAAATGAGTGAGCGGAAATCGTTCCCGTTGATTGGTATAAGTTATCCACAGAAGGATGAGTCAGCGAGAACCGTCCCCGTTGACTCATTAAGAACCGTTCGGGTGACTCAATAACCGTTTCCAGTGACTTACATCGAGAATCGTTCTCGTGGATTTACTTGAGTTATCCACAAAAAAGTGAGTCAATCAGAACCGTCCCTGCTGACTCATAAGTTATCCACAGAAAAGTGAGTCAGCAAGAACCGTCCCCGCTGACTCATCGGGACTGTCCCCGGTGACTCAGCAATATTGATGGTTTACAAAGGCAAAGGAAGTGCGATATAATAGAATTAAACCCATTGGATGGAAAAAAGGGGACGGGAGGGACGAAAATGGCAGATTTTATTGCAATTGCCGTAGCGGTTATTGCCCTCTACTTAATATTGAAAATTACCGCTAAGATTTTCAAAGTTATTTTATTCATCGCAGCAGTGGGAATCGTTCTTTATATTCTTACAAATTACGGATTCCTTTCAGGCTTGATTTGATTATAGAAGCGTATCCTCTGGATGCTGAGGATATGCTTTTCTTTTGGAAAGCCCTATAAAGGGAACTATGTCGGCTGGCAAACAGCGGAATAAGGGGAGGTTCCATGAAACAGGGATTCATTTGGGCAGAAATCTTTCATGTTCTGTATCATCTGATATATCAAAAGATTTTTCTCACGTATTTCCAAAGCCTTGGCGACATACAAAAAGAATTTTTATTGAAATATTTAGGAGGATCAGCCCTTATTCTGCTGATTTTGTTTATAGGGCTGCATATCTACGTTGTCAGAATGAAAAAACATTTTTTCAAGACGACGATTAGGGAACTTAGGAGAGAGCATCGGCTGCTGAAGGTAGCATTGGCCAGCATTGGAGAAGGAATCATTACAACCGATAAAGAGGCAAAGGTGAACTTTATCAGTTCGGCTGCCCAGGAGATGACAGGTTTCAGTGAAAAGGAGGCCATGGGCAGATCCATAGGGGAAATCTTCCATGTCGTAAAGGAGGACACGGGAGAACCTTTGGAGATTCCCATTTCAGCCGTGATTCGGGAAGGCAAGACCTTTCAGCTGGAGGAGAATGCCGCTCTGATTTCAAAAAACGGGAATCGCTATTTAATTGCCGATTCCGTGGCACCGATCCGCAACAACAAAGACAGGATCATCGGGGCCGTTGTGACCTTTCAGGATGTCACCAAAGCCCGCAAGGCAGAGGAAGTGAAAAGCGCCGTTTATAAAATTGCCAGCGTGTCCAACAACAGTAACAGCTTAAAGGAATGCTTCACGGAGATCCACAGGGTTTTGGGAAGCATTATCGATGCCGACAATTTTTACATCGCCCTTTATGACTCGGAAAAGGAGCTTATCAACTTCGCCTATTATGTGGACGAGTATGAGAAGGTTTACAATCTGGAAGCCCATACCACCCGCAAGAAGGGGAAGGGCGTTACGGAGTATGTGATCAACCATGGCAAAACCATGTTCTTGAACCGGTCAGATTTTATCCGGCTGGAGGAAAGCGGGGAAATCGAAATCATAGGAGCCCTTCCGGAGATCTGGATGGGATCGCCCCTGAAAATAGAGGACAAGATCATCGGGGTCATGGCCGTTCAAAGCTATAGCGATCCCAATACCTATACGGAGAAGGATAAAGAACTGTTTGAGTATGTATCCAATCAGATTGCCGTGGTCATCGAGCGAAAGCAAAAGGAGGAGACGATTCGCCATTTGGCCTACTATGATGTCCTGACGGACCTGCCGAATCGGGCCCTTTACTGCAGGCGCCTGGATAAGGCCTTGTTGAAGGCGAAAAAAGATAAGAGCTTAGGTGCAGTCCTTTTGCTGGATCTGGACGGATTTAAAAATGTAAATGACACCCTTGGCCATGTCATGGGAGATTATCTGTTAAAGGAAGTGGCCTGGCGCCTGAAGGGCTGCCTGCGCCAGAACGATATCATAGCCAGGTGGGGCGGGGATGAATTTACGGTGCTCCTGCCGGACCTTAAGGGCAGGGAAGAGGGCTTGTATTTGGCCAATAAGCTCATTGAGGCCTTGAATGTTCCCTTTGAGCTGCATGATTACCAAATCCATATATCCGTCAGCGCAGGGGTTTGCTTCTATCCCGATGACGGAAAGGATACCCAGACCCTGATAAAAAATGCGGATTCGGCTTTGTACTGCGCCAAGGAAAGGGGTAAGAACCAGTATCAGCTCTTTTCCCAGGACATGAATGCGTCGATTTCCAAGAGCTTTACTCTTGAAAACTACCTTCGCCATGCTCTGGAAAAGAATGAGCTTGTCTTGCACTATCAGCCCACGGTGAATACGGAGACAGGCCGGATTTCGGGCATGGAAGCCCTGATCCGCTGGCAGCATCCGGAATTGGGGCTCATACCCCCCAGTGAGTTTATTCCCCTGGCAGAAGAGACCGGCCTCATCATTCCTATCGGTGAATGGGTCCTATATACGGCCTGCAAATATAATGCAGAGCTTCAGCGGAAGGGATTTCCGCCCCTTTCCGTTGCTGTGAACATCTCAAGCAAGCAGTTCCAGCACCCGGACTTTGTTCAGCGGGTCAAGGAAATCCTGGCGGAAACGGGGCTTGCTCCCCAGTATCTGGTGCTGGAGCTGACGGAAAGCGGAGTCATGCATAATTTGGACCATACCATTTCCTTATTCCAGGAACTGGGGAGAATGGGGGTCAAGATTGCCCTGGATGATTTCGGGACAGGCTATTCTTCCCTGAGCTATCTTGGATATCTCACCATCCACTCGCTTAAAATCGATCAGTCCTTTGTTCGGGATATCCAAAGCAACGAAAACCATGCCATGATCACCCAGGCCGTTATTGCCCTTGCCCGGAGCTTGAAGTTCAGCATTACAGCAGAAGGGGTGGAAACCAGGGAGCAAAAGGAGATATTGAGCCGGTACCGGTGCGACGAAATGCAGGGCTATTATTTCAGCCCACCCGTCCCGGCAGAGAAGTTTGAGGCTTTGCTGGAGGCCTCAGCCGGGCTTGAAAGAGAGCCGGTCCTGTGATGACCGGTTCCTTTACTTTGAAAACTCAGGATGATATAATTCAAGTTAGAGGAATTTTGAATGGTTTAAAATCAATGAGAAAGGGGAAAGGTCCTATGGCAAAACACACGATTATTGGTGAGGCACTTCCGAACATTCCGTGGGAGGACAAGCCCGCGGGCAGTTATGATGTGGTATGGCGCTCTTCTAAAAATCCGGTGATTCCGAGGAACTTGATTCCTTCCTCCAACAGCATATTCAACAGCGCGGTTGTTCCGTTTAAAGGGGAGTTTGCAGGCGTATTTCGCTGTGACGATCGGGCCCGGAACATGCAGCTGCATGCCGGCCGGAGCAAGGACGGAATAAACTGGGAGATCAACAATGAAAGGATCCAGTTTATCTGCGATGATCCGGAAATCGGAAAATTCATCTATGGCTATGATCCGCGGGTATGCTGGATCGAGGATCGCTATTATGTCACCTGGTGCAACTGCTATCATGGGCCCACGATTGGAGTAGGATATACATATGATTTTGAGACATTCTATCAGCTGGAAAATGCATTCCTTCCTTTCAATCGAAACGGTGTCCTGTTCCCCAGGAGAATCAAGGGGAAATACATGATGCTCAGCAGGCCCAGCGACAATGGCCACACCCCTTTTGGAGACATCTTTATCAGTGAGAGCCCGGATATGATTTACTGGGGCAAACACCGTCACGTGATGTCAACGGTCGGCGGCTGGCAGAGCACAAAGATCGGAGCGGGCCCGATTCCCATTGAAACCACCGAAGGATGGCTCCTCATCTATCATGGCGTGCTGACTTCCTGCAACGGCTTTGTGTACAGCATGGGAGCAGCCCTTTTGGACCTCGATGAGCCCTGGAAGGTGATCTATCGCTGCAAGAACTACATCATGTCGCCGCAAGCCCTCTATGAGTGCGTAGGAGACGTTCCCAACGTGGTCTTCCCCTGCGCTGCCCTTGCCGATGCGCCTACAGGCCGGATCACCATCTATTACGGCGGTGCCGATACCGTGGTATGCATGGCCCATACCCAGGTGGATGAGCTCATTGACTATATCAAGAAAAACTCTTTCTAAAACGGATAAATACAACAAAAGGGAGTTTCTGCAGCAGAAACTCCCTTTACGATCTACTTCATTCCAAACATTTCTTCCTTCAGGTCCAGGTAATACAGATAATCCTCCTCTTTTACATTGGGCGGGCACCGGTGGTCGCAGAAGGGGATGTATCCGCCCCTTTCCACCAGGGGAACCAGGGTCTCAAGATAGGCCTTGATGGCTTCTTTGCCCTTGGCCAGCTCCATCTTATCCACTCCGCCCATGATTCGAAGCTCCTTGCCGTACTCATTCAAAAGCTCGGCAGGATGGGAGCAGCCGTTTACTTCAAAGGGGAAGAGGCAGTTGATGCCGCCCTCTAAAAGGTAGGGCAGGATAGGCCTGACATCGCCGTCACAGTCGGTATACCACAGATCGATTCCCGCAGCCCGGAGCTTTTTGCTGATTCTCTTATACCTGGGCATCACTACATCCCTGAAAAAGGGAACCGATACGATGGGCCCGTTTTTGAAACAAATGTCTTCCCAGCCGGAGGCAAAGTCAAAGTCGATGTGGGGCAGGACCTGATCCAAAAAGTCCTCTACCAGGACACAGGCCGTCTCCACCATATCCTCCACCATATCCGGATAATCATAGCATGCATAAGCCAACCCTTCAAAGGTAAGCATATCCCTTATTTTTCCAATCATTGAGCCGCAATCAACTCCAAGCGGATAATCCCTGTCATCCGGATGGTTTTTCTTAAGTGCTTCAATATCAACCTTGCGGGCGGGGTCATCCCTCCTGAACCGTTCTTCTTTACATTTTTTCCAGTCATCCGGCGTCTCAATTGAAGACTTTATAAAGTGAGGAATGGTGTCATGATTGTCTTTCGGTACTTCGGCCAGCAATCCTTCTGCATTGATTATTATTTTTGTGGTAGCAGTCTCCCTTATGACTTTTGTCTGAAAAGGAGGAGACAGCCATACATTTCCGGAAATGACATGTATCCTGTCAAAGTTGAAAAATACGTCTGCTTCTTTATTGTTCGTAATACCGTTTTCATAGAAAATCGGCCATTGTTTGAAATTTTCATTCCAGTAGCCGAATTCCATGTTAAAACAGCGATCAAACGGTTTATAATGCATTTGATTGTTGAACCGTTCCCGGTCGGTCATTGTTCCTTTCCATTTGGGCCGGATTGGCCTGATTTCCATATTTATCATCCTCCTGATATTTCGTCTTCCATGCAGGCATATGGCGGGAAAGCAGATGACACGCTTCTTGGTGAATACCTGACAGCCGGAATCCTGCACTTAACTGAAATGCTGTTAAAAATTGCTGCACAAATATTGCCTCTGTCATGCAGACTAATATGGCCTGTAAATATCTGTTATGATATAATTATATAATACAAAAGCCAAAAAACATCAAAGTAATTTGCTGTTAAATATAACAATCTTGCTATACCGGATGGATTTCCCCGGTATAAAAAAGGAGGAATATTCAGCCATGATCCCGGGCAAACTGGAAGGTTCGTGGATCTGTGAGAATACGCCCAGTATGCTTGCAAAATCTACATTTTACTATGTCCAGTCATTAGGTCATTTTAAAACTGACCGGAACTATAAAACCGATCGCAGCGATTACCAGTCTGTACTTATAGCACACACAAAAAAGGGAGAGGGTATGCTGAAATACAGAGGCCAAGTCTACGAAATAAAAGAAGGCCAGCTGTTCATAATTGACT
>ENA-OWOZ01001130-OWOZ01001130.1-bioreactor-metagenome-genome-assembly--contig:-NODE-1130-length-26711-cov-5.099121_pt1 | contig 26711 bp, 27 predicted proteins | sample MGYA00238140_ERZ651804 | MGnify/ENA primary metagenome ERZ651804 (study PRJEB26910, sample SAMN07631232) | bioreactor metagenome | isolation source: Switchgrass digestor | place: USA: Dartmouth... | reverse complement strand
TTCTGGTTATGAACTCAAAATCGCCGTAGCCCAGAGATTGGAGCAAAGGTTTATAATCGATCTCAATTTCCGGTGCGGTGCGCTTAACATGTATTTCGGCAGGTTTTTGCCGAATTTCGAGATTGGGTTTAACCACATTCAGTTCATAGGTGGCATCCCGGATCTCCAGCCCCAAACGGCCAAACTGCCGACTAATTATTAAATCAATCATAATATCCGCGACTCCGTCAATTTTTAATAAGCGGCAATCCTTAAAGGAAAAGTTCTGTGCTTATTAAAAAATAAAAGAAAGGTTTTAATTGAAGGGAGATAATAAAAGTGAAAATTACAGTAGCAGGAGCGGGATATGTAGGTTTGTCAAATGCTATTTTACTAGCACAGCGTAATGAGGTAATAGCAATAGATGTTATTCAAGAAAAGGTAGATATGATTAATGATAGAATATCGCCTATAGTAGATAAGGAAATTGAAGATTATTTAAAAAATAAGGAATTAAATTTAGTTGCAACAACAGATCCATATAAGGCATATAAGGATGCAGAATATGTAATTATTGCAACACCTACAAATTATGATGAAGAATTAAATTATTTCAACTTGGATTCGGCAAGTAATGCCGAAAGGCATTGAAATTAAAGAAATTTTTGTTCAAAAAAATTAAAAGAAATCATCCCTTTTAAGTGTTAAAATATAATTGCAAAACCAAAACACAAAAGGGTGATTTCTATGAATAGTTTACAACAAAATCAAAAAAATTTAAAGAAGAAAATTAGATTTTTGAACATCAAAGCAAAATTTAATGATACCAAAGTTACTTCTGTAGCAACTTTTTCTTATGTGGAATCCTTTAAACAAATAATAGGATTACCAACTATTTTAGAAAAAGGCGTAACCTATAAGAAGGCCGCTAATTCTACTTTTAATACTGCAGAAATTATAGAATACATGATTGATGCAAATATTCTTGGTTTCTCAAGATTTATGCACATTGAAACATTAAGAAATGATGAAGGATATAAAAAGTTTAAAGGTGTAGATAAATTACCCAGTGAAAAAGTATGTAGAGATCTCTTAAAAGCTTTACCAACAGAAACTTTAGAAGAATTAAGAACTATAAATAAAAAAATACTTGACTTAAAGTCTTCAACTGAAGATGTACGCGAGGTTTGTATTAATATTGATGATACTGTTATAACTATCTTTGGTAATCAAGAAAAATCAGGAATAGGATATAATCCAAGGTACAATGGAAGACCATCATTTAAAGAAAAAGTTGGGTTTATTTCAGGAACTGATGAATTACTTAACATTACTCTTGAAAATGGTAGACACCATAGTAATTATAAATTTTTAGATTTCTTTAAGAGTTGTGTAAACCAGCTTCCTTCAAGATATATCTGTTAAAATGATAATAGATTTTATAAATAATAATCCAAAGGATTATATATGGCATGATATAAGTTCTAATTTATCTGTTACAGAAATTACAGTTCCATTGCCTAAATGGCAAAGAGCAAGAAGATTTGTGATTATAAGAGAAAAAATTATTCCAAAAAATATGAATCAGTTAATGTTCGAAGAATGTAAATATAAATATCAAGCAATAGTAACAAATATAGATTATTTAACACCTGAAGAAATATTTCAAGATTATAATCAACGATGTGATGTTGAAAATAACATAGATGAAATAAAAGAAGGCTATGCCTTTAGCGAAAATAGTTTAGTAAATCATAAATGCAATGAATTGTACCTTTTAATAAAAATGATAGCATATAACATTCATAACTGGTTTAAACAAGCAATCATGCCTAAGGAAGTACAACATCATGAAATTAGTACATTAAGAAGAATATTTTATAGAGTTTGTGGTAATGTTTGCGGCAGCAAATATTATAGATATTTAAGTTTTTCAAATAATTGCTTATTAAAAAAAATCATTACTCATATTCAAAAACAAATACATGTATTTAGTAGAAAAATGATAACAGTTTATACTTAATAGTAAAATAAAAACAATAAATTACCTTAAAAATCCAAATGTTATTTGGGTTTATTAAGTATACTTAAAAACAGACCTGACGGTCTAAAATAACATACCAAATGCAATTTTATTCATAATGAAAATAAAAATGGCAAGCGAAAACTTTTTTTAAATTCACTTGCCGAATTCAAGTTAAATATTGAATACTTAGTTTTATTTAAAATTATAGAGATAAAAAAGTATAAAATTAACAATAGGAGAAAAAGTATGATAATTTATATATCGTCCACAATTATATCGGTAATTTTTGCTTATTTTTCAATATATTTTAGCAAAATTAATATTAATGTAACATCATTATATAATAGTAAACAAAAGCTTAGAAGTATAATGAAAAAGATGTTTGCTATTTTATCTCTTTTGCCATTATTTATAGTATCAGCAATTCGATATGGAGTAGGTACGGATTATCTATTGGTATATCTTCCAGCGTTTTATTATGATTTTTATACTGAAGGCGAACGTTTTGAAGTTGGTTTTAAACTTATAGTTAAATTAATACGACTTTTTACATCCAATTATCAATGGCTATTTGCTATTACATCATTAATTTTTGCATTTTTTATTTATAAGGCAATATATGAACAATCTTCAAGCCCTTGCTTCAGTATAATATTACTAGTTTTAACTAATTTTTACTTTATATCCATGAATGCTATAAGGCAATGTATTAGTATTGCTATTTTTATGTATTCAATAAAGTACATAAAAAGTAATAATTTTTTTAAATATTTAATTTTTATTTTAATTGCTGCTACAATGCATAAATCGGTATTAGTATGTATACCAATATATTTTTTGTATAAGCGTAAAGTAAAATTAAAGACACATATAATATTATTAACAATAACTGTCATTAGTTATAACTTTATTTCAAAAGCATTTATATATATTGTAGGGTTAACTAGTTATGCTGTCTATTTTAATTCTTCATACAATACAGGAAAGTTTGATTTTTTAGCATTTCTTATTAATTTATCGATATTAATTTTTTGCTATTTTTTATATCATAGATGCAAGGATGATGAAGATTATAATATAATGCTTAATAATCAATTGATAATTATAATTTTATGTCTTTTCTCTAGTCAAATTCCTTTAATGTCTAGAATTATGTGGTATTCTCTTTTATAGTAATTATATTTTTACCTAAAATTATAAATTATATTAGAAATAGATATATTAGACTATATGTGAAAAGTAGTATAATTATTCTCTATTTAATATATATGTTTTATACAATTGTCATATGGGGATGGCATGAGGTATTGCCGTATAAAACATTTTTTGGCATATAATATTGTTTGGAGGGAAAATTATGGATGAATTAATATCAGTGATAATACCGGTATATAATGTACAACAATACTTAGAAAAGTGTATTGAAAGTGTAGTAAATCAAACATATAAGAATTTAGAAATAATTTTAATAGATGATGGCTCGACAGATATGAGTGGAAAAATTTGTGATGAATTTGCTGAAAAAGACGGAAGGATAAAAGTAATTCATAGCAAGAATGGTGGCGTTAGTGCTGCAAGAAATATTGGATTAGATATTGCAACAGGTGAATATATAGGTTTTGTTGATTCTGATGACTGGATTGAATCACAAATGTATGAAAAATTATTAAAAAATATTAAAAGTAATAATGCTGATATTTCAATCTGTGATGTGTTTATTGAACAAAACGGAACTAAAATTCATACAGTATTAGATAAATATAAACAAAACTTTACTAGAAAAGAAATATTAGAAATATTGTTTGATAATGTAGGATTTAATTGGTTGTGCAATAAATTAATAAAAAGAAAGTTATTTGAAAATTATGATTTTGAAAATAAAATTAGATTACATACAGATATTTATATGGGAGAAGACATATTATGTGTGTGTGAATGTATTTGCAGAAGTGAGATTATTTCATACGTATCAGAACCTTTATATCATTATCTACAACGGAGTGGGAGCGCATGTAAAAATAAATTTAATTTGAAGAAAACTACTAATATTAATGCATATGAAAAAATTACAAAGATTTATGAGAAAAATGCTCCGATATTTGAAAATATAGCTAAGGTTGCGTATATAGAAGCAAATATTCATGTGATAAATTGGATGTTTTTAGATAAATGTTATGAAAAAGATATAGTTGAAGAAATAAGGAAAAATATAAAAAAATGCTGCACATTTGGCATATATAGCAACTTGAAAATGAATCATAAAATTGAAATCATTTTAATAGCAATAAGTCCTAAACTTTTATATAAATGTATAGGATTTATAAAACTTTTAAAAAATTTATTTAAGTAAAAATAGACAAGCTAATTATTTAAATGATAATAATTAGTAGTTTTTATAAAAAACAAGGAGTGTAAAATGAAGAATGGAAAACATGCATATTTAATTATAGCACATAATAATTTTTATATTCTTGAGGAACTGATTAAGTTGCTAGATGATACGCGAAGTGATATTTACATTCATATTGATAAAAAGGTTAAAAACTTTAACTTTTATAAATTTAAAGAAATTCCAAAAAAGTAACATAATTTTTGTGGATCGTATAAATGTTCAATGGGGAGGTTATTCTCAGATAAAGTGTGAATTGAAATTATTGAAGTCAGCTATTGAACATAATTATGATTACTATCATCTTATTTCAGGTGTAGATTTGCCATTAAAAACTCAAGATTATATTCATAATTTTATGATAAAAATTATGGTAAAGAATTTATTCATTTTGATAGTAAAAAATGTGATATAAGAAATATTGATAGAGTAAAATATTATCATATTTTACAGGGATTTACACGTAGACCGAGCAATAAATTTATTAGGAAAATATTAAGTATAATAAATATAATTATTTATCTTGTATGAGATATATTGATTGGAATGGAGGAAATCCTTATGTATGGAAAATTAATGATTACAAAGAACTAATAAATTCTGAATATTTGTTTGCAAGGAAATTTGATTATAATATAGATAGATATATAGTTGATAAGATAAGTGAAAAACTTACAGAAAGAATTAATAAGTGAAAGGAGAGAATCAATATGAAAATACTGCTATTAAATGTTTCTAATACATATAACTATGGTTCAATGATGATGGGAGAAAATTTTATAAGTTATTTTAATAAAATATCTGGAATTCAAAATCAATATTATGTAGAAACTGAAGATGAAACAAATATAGAAAGATTAAAGCAGGCTACTGGAATAGATCAAATATATTTTGTAAAAATGAATTCTATGTTTAAAAAAGGAATAGATAAATATGACTATATATATGGATATTTGAAAATTAAAAAGATAACATCTAATTTTATTAAAGATATTGATTTAATAATTGTTTTAGGTGGAGATGATTTTACAGAAGATTATGGATGGAAAGGACCTATAATTAATGCCATAAAATTTAATATACTAAAGAGAAATGGATTAAAGGTAGTAATGCTAGGACAAACAATGGGACCATATAAATCTTTTAGAAAACCAGTTATGAAGTATCTTTTAAACAAAATATATAAAATATATCCAAGAGATCCAATTACATATAAATACCTAAAAGAACTTGGACTAGAAAATATAGATATTACTGATGACTTAGCATTGTTACCTCTTACAAAACAAGAAATAAAAGAAAAAAGCAAAGAATATATAACGTATTGCCCTAGTGAACTTATATATAGATATTCTAAGGATGCCAAGAGAGAAAGCTGGATTGACTTTAACTTATTTATGATAGATCAAATAATGACAAAATATAAAGATAAAACATTAGTTTTACTTGCCCATGTTTTAAAGCCGAGTCATGTTGATGATAGAAAAATTGCAAGAGAATTATATGATTTAGTTATAGATAAATATAAAGATAGAATTATTATTAAAGATAAAGAAATGTATCCTTATGAAGTAAGAAACTACATACAGAAATCTTTATTTACAGTTTCTAGTAGAATGCATCCTATAATTTCTTCAATTCAATGTGAAGTACCAGCTATTGCTTTGTCATATAGCACTAAATATTGGGGAATCATTGGAGAGAGATATGGACTAAAAGATTATATTTTAGATATAAGATATTTAAGTTATGACGAAATGAAAAAAAGATTTATTGATTTAATGAATACAATTGAATTAGAATATGATGAAATACAAAATAAGATGGAACATAATAATAAGTTAGCAAATAAAAATATCATTAAAACTTTAAAAGAAATAACAAAACTTTAAAAGAAATAACAATTTAAAAAGCAGAAAAGTATAATTAATTAAAGTAAATTAAAAAATGAAGGATGAAATAAATTATGAAAATTAATCAATTAAAAGCAGGAGCTATTTTATCATATGTTTCAATGGGACTTGGATATATTATATCAATAATATATACACCTATAATGCTTCGATTATTAGGACAAAGTCAATATGGACTATACAATTTAGTATCCTCAGTAGTTAGTTATTTAGGCTTACTTAGTTTTGGATTTGGTAGTGCCTATATGAGATATTATTCTCGGTATAAAGTTAATAATGATGAAGAAAACATTGCTAAGTTAAATGGCATGTTTTTAATTGTTTTTTCGTTAATTGGATTTATTGCAATTTTAGCAGGGACAATGCTTGTTTTTAATATAGATCTAATATTCGGAGAAAAACTTACCATAAATGAGCTAGCTACAGCTAAAATTTTAATGGCAGTAATGGTGTTTAATATTGCACTGTCATTTCCAGCAAGTGTATTTAATTCATATATTACTGCTAATGAGAGATATATTTTTCAAAAAACTTTACAAATGATTAAGACAGTATTAAATCCTTTTATTATGTTACCGGTTTTATTAATGGGTTACAAATCAATAGGTATGGTAGTTGTTACAACTGTTCTTAATATTATAGTAGAATTAAGTAATACAGTATTCTGCTTTAGAAGACTAAAAATGAGATTTATATTTAAAAAGTTTGATTTTAATTTAATGAAGGAAGTAGCGATTTTTTCATCACATATATTTTTAAACATGATTATTGATCAAATTAATTGGAGTGTGGATAAGTTTATATTAGGACGCTTTAGAGGTACTGTAGCTGTGGCTGTTTATGGATTGGCAGCGCAGTTAAATACGTATTATTTATCGCTATCGACTGCTATTTCAAATGTTTTTATACCAAGAGTAAATAGAATGGTAGCGTCTAGTGATGATAATAAAGAATTAACATTTTTATTTACACGTGTGGGAAGAGTACAGTTTATTTTACTCTCTTTAATATGTTCAGGGCTTATATTTTTTGGACAACCATTTATTAATATGTGGGCAGGAAGTAATTACAGTGAAGCATACTTAATAGCATTACTCTTAATTATTCCAGTTACAATTCCTTTAATTCAAAATTTAGGTATTGAAATACAAAAAGCTAAAAATATGCATCAATTTCGTTCTTGGGTTTACTTACTTATGGCAATAGGAAATTTATTTTTAAGTATTCCTCTTACAAAATTATATGGAGGAATTGGAGCTGCATTAGGCACAGCGGTATCATTAGTAGTAGGAAATGGACTAATAATGAATTTATATTATCATAATAGAGTTGGTCTTGATATTAAATACTTTTGGAGAGAAATAATGAGATTTATTCCTGCTTTATTTCCACCAATTATAGTAGGAACGCTAATGGCTTTCTATTTAAATATTAACAAGTTTATAGTATTTTTAATATGTGGTATTTTTTACGTAATAGTATTTTGTATTTCAATGTGGTTCTTAGGAATGAATCAGTATGAAAAAAATTTAGTAGGTAAACCAATATCAAAAATAATAAAAAGAAAGGCTTAGTAACGTGAACATTATGAATAACCAAATTAGATCTTCTAAATATAAGGATGAATTTTGGCAGATAATAAGAGGAATATGTATAATCTGTGTTATTTTAATACATTGTAAAAATGGTGTTGAATATAGAAATGACTCTACTAATTATTGGAACTTTGATTATTGGTTTATACTAAGGCAGCTTATTAATTTTCCTATAGCAATCTTTATTTTTCTTTCAGGAAATTTTATTAATGTTCAAAAAGTTAAGAAATCAACATTAAATTACATATACAATAGAATAAAAAGACTTTTTATTCCATTCATGTTATGAACATCTTTTTATACATTAATTAAAGTTATAAATAATGTAGAAGAGATAAATTTTATAAAACTTTTATTCGGATTATCATCTGCACATCTATATTATATAATTGTATTAATACAATTAACGCTGTTGACTCCGTTATTAATTAGAGATATACAAAATAATAAGAGAACAAAATTTTGGATTCTTATTACACCAATATATCTGGTATATCTATATTTTTATATGATTATAAATAAAAAACAGATACCTTTTTATCAAACATATTTCCCAGCATGGTTTATATTTTATTATATTGGGTTGTCAGTAAAAATTAACGGATATAAATTTCTTTATAAAAATAATCAAATATCAATTTCCTTAATAATGTGTATTGTTAGTTTCATATTATCAATCTTTGAAGGATATATGCTGTTATCATTAGGATTACTTGAAAGTATTGCATCGAGTCAAATTAAGATATCAACTTTTTTATATACTTTTACATTAATAAAATTGATAATGAAGATTAAATTATATAGTCAAGATAATAAAATAAAATGGTTAAAATATATAGGTGATAATTCTTATGGTATATATTATGTTCATATGTTTTGGATTATTATTAGTAATAGGGGTTTAATATTAATACCATCGTTGAGGGACATTCTACCTATATATCAATTTATACAACTTATTTTTGTGTTAAGTTTTAGTTTTTTTAGTATTTATATTATACGCATGATAATTGGAAGAAATTTAGCCAATAAGTTATTCGGATTTTAAATTAGAAGGTGAAAATAATGATCAAGATTAATGAAAAAAAGGATTGTATGGGATGCCATGGGTGTTACAACATTTGTCCTAAAAGTTGTATTACTATGGAAAGCGATAATGAAGGTTTTTGGTACCCTAAGGTAGATGAGGATAAATGCATTGAATGTGGCTTGTGTGAAAGGGTATGCCCTATAATTAATCCAATAAAAGAAACTGATTATAAAATTACTGCTTTTGCTTGCAAAAATAAAGATAAAGAGGTAAGAAAGTTAAGTTCTTCTGGTGGGGTTTTTAGCTTACTATGTAATTATGTTATATCAAAGAATGGAGTAGTGTTTGGTGCAGCCTTTGATAATGAATTTTATGTTAGACATATGTATGCTGAAACATTAGAAGATTGTGAGAAATTTAGAGGATCTAAATATGTTCAAAGCAAAATAGGAGATACATATATAAAGATTAGGGAATTCTTAAATAAAGGCAGATTAGTTCTATTTAGTGGAACACCATGTCAAGCATCAGGTTTAGAATCATTCCTAATGAAGAAGTATGAAAATTTAATAATCGTAGATACTGCATGCCATGGTGTACCAAGTCCTTTTGTTTATAAAAATTATATAAAACAATTAGAAGAAAAAAGTAAATCCAATATAAGCTCATTATCTTTTAGAGATAAAAGTACAGGTTGGAGTAAATATAGTATTAAAGTAGATTTTAATAATGGAATGAGTTTTAAGGAAAGAGGATTAGATAATATATATATGAGGGGATTTTTGAAGGATATATATTTAAGACCTTCTTGTTATGATTGTAATTTTAAAAAACCAGTAACCTCAGCCGATATAACATTAGCAGATTATTGGGGAATTCAAGATATTCATCCAGATTTTGATGATGATAAAGGTGTATCTTTAATATTAGTAAATAGTAAAAAAGGTAAATTACTATTTGATGCTATATCTAAAAATATGGAGTTTACAGAAACAGATTTTCAACACGCTATAAAATATAATCCATGTATTATAAAACCTGTAAAATACAATCCTAATAGAGAGAAGTTTTTTAAAAAAATTGAATATAAAAATTTAGAAAATATAATTAACAAATATACTAAGGTAAGTATAAGAAAAAGAATAAAGAATAGAGTAAAAAGATTTATTAATAATATTTAGTAAGTGAGAAGAACAAAATGTGTGTTCATAAACTAAAGATAATTGTAAAAGGGGCTGTATCAAAATGATTCTTAAAATCACTTTGATACAGCTCCCTTTCTATCTATTTTAGAAGTATATTAACGACTAAATTATAAATTTAATTTATTTTTAGACATGACAAATAGAAGAGATTAAATCTCTTCTAAAAAATACTTATTTGGATAACTTAAGCAATATTAACTTTATGAAGGAATGTTTTTAATCTATTTTGAATACTTTTATTAGAATATTTTTTTATATTATATCCAAAACAAAGTAGTAAAAATTCTACTTTAACTTTTCTATTTCCTTTTAATAAAAAACTTCTAAAACCTAGATCTTGTTTAATAACACCAAAAGCTCCTTCGACCTGAATAGATCTATTCACACGATAAACTATGCCTTTTTCTGAATTTAAATTCTCTAGGGATTTCTTTCTTAGTCTATCAAAATTTTTTGAAAAGTATATTTGTTTATTTCCTTTGGCTTTAGTACATTTATATTTTAATTCACATCCGTTGCAGCCTTCGCTTTCGTAAACAGAAATTTCTACCTCATATCCAGATTTAGATTTTTTAATTTTCAAACCTTTATATAAAAGTTTTTTACTTGCAGCACAGATAAAATAATTTTCTTCTTCATTAAAAATCATATTTTCCTTTTTAGATATGTCTTTCTTAAATTTTTTCTTTTTCATTTGATTATAATTTTGTGGTTTTATATATGCTAATTGATTATTCTCTTCTAGTCTTTTATAATTTTCTTCACTTTCGTATCCAGCGTCAGCTGTAATTGAGTTATATTTATCTGAAATTTCTCTTTCTAATTTATCTAAAAAAGGTATTAGTGTAAGTTGATCTGATCTTTCACTCGAAATATCTATACCAACTATATATTCACTTTCAACACCTATTTGTACATTATATCCCGGTTTTAATTGACCATTTCTCATGTGATCCTCTTTCATATGCATGAAAGTAGCGTCTTTGTCAGTTCTTGAAAAGCTATTTCTATTTTTAAAAGTATTGTTATAATCACTATATTTCTTTTGCTTTTCTATGAAATAATTTACTTCTTCATAATATTTTTGAGCTTCTGATTTTCTTTTTCCTTTTCCCGAAACGAAGGTAATATTATTTAATTTTATGTACTTTTCTAATTTATCTAATATTATTTCAGCATCACAAATAGAGACTTTATCATTTATAAAATCTAACTTTTCATTTAATATATCCTCGATTTTAATAATTAATTGTTTTATTTTTAATTGAAGTCTTTCTTCAAATTTATTTATTGATTTCTTCCAGACAAAGGTATATTTATTTGCATTCGCTTCGATTTTAGTTCCATCTACAAATAAATTGTCATATTTAACTTCTCCAAGTTCTTTTGTTAGTGTAAAGACTTTACACTAACTAAAATGTTTGGAGGGTATATCTATGAAAACTTATTTAGTAACAGGCGGAGCTGGATTTATCGGCTCAAACTTTGTTTTATACATGTTAGAAAAATATAAAGATATAAGAATAGTAAATTTAGATAAATTAACTTATGCAGGAAACTTAGAAAACTTAAAGTCTGTAGAAAATGATGAAAGACATATTTTTGTTCATGGAGATATTTGCGATAAGGAATTGGTTTCTTCCTTATTTGAAAAATATGAAATAGATTATGTAGCTCACTTTGCAGCAGAGTCTCATGTTGATAGAAGTATAAAAGAGCCAGAAGTTTTTGCAAAAACAAATGTGTTAGGAACTGTTAACCTTTTAAACTGTGCAAAAAATGCCTGGGAAAAGGAAGATGGAACATGGAAGGAAGGAGTTAAGTTCTTACATGTTTCAACAGATGAAGTTTATGGCTCTTTAGGAGAAACAGGATACTTTACAGAAACAACTCCATTAGATCCACACAGCCCATATTCAGCAAGAATTGGAGAAGTTTACAATGTTGGCGGCCATAATGAAAGAACAAATATTCAAATAGTTGATACAGTTATTGATTATTTAAATAAAAATGTTGATAGCAGAATAACTGAAAATTTAAAGAAGTTTGTTGAAGATAGAAAAGGTCATGATAGAAGATACGGAATTGATCCAACTAAGATAAAAGAAGAACTTGGATGGTATCCAGAAACTACTTTTGAAGTTGGAATAGTTAAAACTATTAAATGGTATTTAGATAATAAGGAATGGATGGATAATATTACATCAGGTGATTATATGAATTATTATAATGAAATGTATAAGTAATATAATTAACTAATAATTCACTGCTTGATTAGTGGTTAATATACTTAGATAATTTTTCGCAATTATGAATAAGCTTTAGCTATGATATAAGTTATATTAATCAAGTTCTATAATTAGATTAAATAAAGGAGTAATAATGCTAAAAAAAATCAGAAAAGCAATAATTCCAGCAGCAGGCCTTGGAACTAGATTTCTACCTGCAACTAAGGCTCAACCAAAGGAAATGCTTCCAATTGTAGATAAACCTACTATTCAATATATTATAGAAGAAGCTATTTATTGATTCTGGAATTGAAGAAATTTTAATTATTACAGGAAGAAATAAGAAATGTATAGAAGATCATTTCGATAAATCTGTTGAATTAGAAATGGAATTAGAAAAGAGTAATAAAATAGAAATGCTAGAAATGGTTAAAAGTATTTCAGGCATGGCAAACATTCACTTTATAAGACAAAAGGAACCAAAGGGGTTAGGACATGCTGTACATTGCGCTAAAACCTTTGTAAATAATGAACCCTTTGCTGTATTGTTAGGTGATGATATAGTTTATAATGATGAAAAACTTTGTTTAAAGCAACTTATTAATTGTTATATGGTATAGTGAACGGAATTAATATAGAAGATAGAGTTTACAAGGTTAAGGAGTAAGTTGAAAACTAGAAAAGATATGATGCTGGCGATAAACTTTGCTTCTTAGAAGCTATAGTTGAGTATGCTTTAAGAAGAGAAGATTTAAAGGAAAGCTTAAGATAATACTTAACTTCGTTAAATTTTGATTAATAAAAAATAATCTGCGTAGAAAAATTAACGCAGATTATTTTTTTATAGTTTTAAAAAATTTTTTAAAATTTTTTCTAAAAATCTCCCCCATCTAGGTATTTATCATATAGAAACAAAAAATTTAATTCAAAATTAGGAGGAGATAATATGCAGTATTCTTTCTTAGGCTTTTCTACCTTAAAGATGAGAGAGTTAAACTTAGATGTAAAAGATATGATAATACTTAGATATTTTGTTGACTTTAAAGATAGTGGAAAGATGCTATATGAAATAGTTAATGGAAGAAAATATTATTGGATCAATTATAGGACTATGGAAGAAGAATTGCCTCATCTTGAACTAGGGAAAAAGGCAATAATGAAAAGAATGCATAAATTAAGGGATATGGGAATTTTAGACCACTATACAAAGAAAGAAGGAGGAACCTTTTCCTTCTTTGCTTTAGGAGTTAAATATTTCGATTTAATAACTAAGACTTCTTTAATAAAAAATGAATTTGATAATAAAGAGGAAAAAGCTGAAGAGGAAAATTTAAAGAAGAAGGAATCTATAGGACAAAGAGGGGAAATAGTTGAAATAGATAAAATTGATAATGAAAATAAAGAACCTGTAATTAATTATGTCCAGCCTGACCCTAAAAAGGAAGAGGGGCTATCTTCTATGATAGATAAGGGGTGTCTATCAAAATCTACAGCAAAGATTAATCTATTAAATGATTTTTCTGCTAAAGAAATAGATAATAATATAAAAAAGGCTGCAGATGAAATAATTGAATATTTAAATTCAAAAATAAATGCAAAATATAATCCAAGCTCCTATAGAAATATTAAGTTGATTAAATCGAGGTTAAAAGAAGGCTATTCTATTAGTGACTTTAAAGAAGTAATTGATAAGAAGGCAGAAGCTTGGCTGGGAACAGAATTTGAGCAGTATCTAACCCCTCAGACTCTTTTTGGAGCTAAATTTGAAATATATTTAAATCAAAAAATCCTTCCTAAGGCTGTAAAGAATAAAATTAGTTATGAAGCTCCAAAACTGCGTTTTAATAATTTTAAATCTAGGGAATATGATTATGATGCCTTAGAAAGGAAACTATTAGGCTGGGATTAGTTTATAAAAAGAAATAACTATCAGTTGATAATAAACTAAATTAGATGTAAAATAATAATAGGTAAAATATGGAAATATATATTATCTGATTAACAAGTCAACAATGTTAATTAATTGTAAAATTTAATATAATTTTATTAATTAAAAGGAGGAGAAATATGAAAAAGCTTTTAAAAAGCAGACTCTTTAGCTCATTTCTTGCATTAATAATGATTTTGGGCTTAATTACTGTTCAAACAAAAGAAGTTAAGGCTGAAACAGAAGATAAAATTGTAACTAGTGAAGTGAACATGGAAGAAGAAAATAACAAAGCTGCATTAGAAAAGGGATCAGTTGATATTACAATACTTCACACTAATGATACTCATGGAAGGGTTAAGGCTGATTCTAGTATTATAGGAATAGATACTATATCAGCAATAAAGAAGAGCATAAATAATTCAATTTTAGTTGATGTTGGTGATACATTACATGGATTGCCATTTGCAACTATGAATAAAGGTGAAGATATTATCGCTTTAATGAAATTAGCTGGATATGATGTTATGACACCAGGTAACCATGATTTTAATTATGGTTATGAAAGACTTTTAGAGCTTGCTAATATGGCATCAACAGGAGTTAATAGCTTCCCAATAATTTCTGCAAACGTTATTAAAGATAATACTACTTTATTAGATGCAAACTATATTAAGGAAGTTGATGGTGTTAAGCTTGGATTCTTTGGTTTAACAACTCCAGAAACAGCCTTTAAGACAAATCCTAATAATGTTAAGGGACTTGAATTTGCTTCTCCTATAGAAAGTGCTAAGAAACAAGTTGAAGAATTAAAGGCAAAGGGTGCAGATATAATTGTTGCTTTAGCTCATATAGGAACAGATGAATCTAGCGAAATAGTTTCAACAATGATAGCAAAGGAAGTTGAAGGCATAGATATAATAATTGACGGACATAGCCATAGTAATTATCCAACAGGTTTTGAAGCTGATAATGGAACATTAATAGTGAGTACAGGAGAATATGGTGCAAATCTTGGACAAGTAATAATAACTTTTGATAAAGATACAAACAAAATAACTAAGAAAATTGCAAGCTTAATTCCAAAAGCTACAGCAGCTACTCAAAATCCAGATGAAATAGTAGCTCAAAAAATAGAAGAAATAAATGAAGCACAAAATGCTTTATTATCAAAGGTAGTGGGAGTTTCAAAGGTTGTTTTAGATGGAGCTAGAGAAAATGTTAGAACTGGTGAAACAAACCTTGGAAATTTAATTACAGATGCTATGCTATATGTAACTGGAGCAGAAATTGCTATAACAAATGGTGGTGGTATACGTGCAACTATTAATGCTGGAGAAATAACAAAGCAGGATGTAGTTAGCGTTCTTCCATTTGGTAACTTTATAGTTACTAAATATTTAACTGGAGCACAAATCAAGGATATTCTTGAACATGGTGTTAAGGATTATCCAGCAACTGCTGGTCATTTCCCTCATGTGGCTGGAATAAACTTTGTTTTTGATGCAGAAAAAGAAGCAGGGGAAAGAATTGTTTCAATAAAGATAAATGGTAAAGATATAGATATGGATGCTAAATACCTAGTTGCTGCTAATGATTTTATGGCTGCAGGTGGAGATGATTATCCTCATTTTAAAGATGTAAAAACAGAAAATGAATTCCAAGCATTAGATGAAGCTCTTGAAGAATATATTAAGTATTTGGGTGAAGTTAATTATAGCAAGGAAGATAGAATTGTAGTAGGCAAGGCAGAAAATCCAGTAGAAAATCCTGAGGAACCAGAAAATCCAGTAGATAATCCTGAGGAACCAGAAAAACCAGAAGAACCAAAAAATCCAGTAGAAAATCCAGAGAAACCACAAGATCCTAAGGAAAATAATGAAATTCCAGGAAAGGGTAATGAACTGCCATATACAGGAGGAAACAATCCTATGTATTTATTGTCTCTAGGCTTGTTTATAACTGCCGTTGGAAGCCTTTTGATAGTAGATAAGAGAAAAAAGGCAGCAGAAAAATAAAATTTATAATTAAAGCATACAAAAATTATTTCTTTTTGTATGCTTTTTTTATGTCAAAAAATGATAGTTTGTAGATTATTAACAGATTTTGTTGATAAGTTTGTGGATAATCTGTTAATAAAGTATTGTAAAAATTTTCATAATTAGATATAATATTCTTGTTGGTATATTAATTTTATAATTATACATTAATTTTTATAAAAATAATTTATTATTTATAATAAATTTTTTGGAAAGAGAATTGGGGTGTTATTATGAGAGAGAATGTAAAGCTAAATGGGGTAAATTTTTTTTATGTAGAATTATTAAAATTTATGATTTTCACTGTTGTGGCTTCTTCATTAATCTACAAATTCCTATGGAAAAATAATAGTGGGCTAGTTCACTCAGTACTTGAGTTAATTGGGGTGCTTTTTGGAGTTTCTTTATTTTTTATAGTTTGGAATAAATATAAGGATAGTCCTATAAGTAGTAGGTTTATTGCCTTTGGAATATTAGCTTCCTCAATAATTAATGTTATACATATCTATTACTACGAGCCCTTGGGAATAGCTTTTGGTGATAGAAGTATGACCTTAAAATTCTGGATTGTTGGAAGCCTCATTGATATCACTACGATTTTTGTTGCTTCCTTCGATTATAGTGAGACTAAGCTTAAGATAAAAAGGGAATTCTACTTGATTTTATCAATTTTTTGTGGTGCCTTAATGGCCTATGAAATTATTGGAACTAGTAGTATGGCGCAAGTTTTAGTAAATATCAATTTTAAGAAATTAGATGGGGTCAGAATTTTACATGAATTTACGATAATTTCCTTGGCAATACTTAGCTTATTTCGATATAGGGAAAAAATTAATGAAGGTGGATATATTTCTTATAAATATTTAGCCCTTGCTCTTATAACCTTAATACCTTTGGAATTATGCTTTACCAGATATGAAAGTTTTCAATCTCCTTTAGTAGTATATGGTCACGTTCTTAATGTTTTATTTTGTTATTTTTTATACAAAAGCATTTTCCAAAGCAGTATAAATTATATCTATGAGCAATTAAATAACGCCTCTGATAGATTTAATGAAATCTTAGATTCTATTCCAATTGCAATTCAAACTTATGATAGTAATTTAAGGTTGGATTTTGCAAATAGGGAGTTTGAAAAGATGTTTTGCTATGATAGGGATGAATTAATTGGCCTTGATATAAAGGAAATAGATAAAGTATTTATGGAAAGTAATGAAGGAAAGGTTTCCTTAGAAGAAGAATTTTCTAATTATGATGATAGTAAAGAGATTATTACTGCTTATAAATTAAAGAATGGTAGAGATCTCAAAATTAATATGAAAATTATAAAAATTAATAATGGATTTTTATTGACAATTAAAGATAGAGGAAAGGAACAAGAAATTAATAATCTTCATATTCAAACTAAAACAGTACTAAATTCAATGCAAAGTCCAGCCTTTATTTGTGATAATAAATTAAGAATTCTTTCTGTTAATAAAGCCTTTGTAGACCTTACAGGTTTATCCGATAAAAAAGTATCAGGAATGGAAATATCACTATTAGCTAATTTCCTTAATTATACTGGAAAAAGAGTTATTTCTACTGAAAAAATTGAAGGAAGCATTATCAATGTCTATGGTACAGAAAGAAAAATAGTATTCCAAGCCTCAGATATATTAAATATATATGGAAAATCCATAGGAAAAGTTATAGTTATTACTGATATGACAGATTTTAAAGATCTTCAGGAGCAGCTTTTACATCAAGAAAAATTAGCTTTACTAGCACAAATGGGGGCAAAAATAGTTCATGAAACAAGAAATTTCTTAACAACAATAAAGGGCTGCAGCCAGTTAATAGAGGCTATAGCTAAAGATGATAAGGTTATTCAATATGCAAAAAGGATTAATTGCAATACAGATGAAGTAAATGGAATTATAAGTAATTTTTTAAGTTTATCTAAGCCAAAGAAGGCAATGCTTGAAGAAATATCTTTTAAGGATTTATTAGATTCTATTAAGGCAACTATTGAAACTTCCTATTTGTTCAGGGGAATAAACATAGATTTTAAATATGATGTAGATGATAGATATATCTTATGTGATGAATCTCAAATTAAGCAGGTTCTATTAAATATATGTAAAAATGCAGCTGAAGCAATGAGTGATATGGAAGATCCTAAGTTAGTTTTAGAAGCAGGAATCATAGAAGATAATAATAGTGTATATATTAAAATTTCAGATAATGGAATAGGAATGGATGAAGAAATTTTAAGTAAAATAGGAACAGCCTTTTTTACAACAAAGCAGGGAGGAACAGGCTTAGGATTAAGTGTCTGCTATGATATAGTAAAGCAGCATGGAGGACAAATAAATGTTAGCAGCCAAAAAGGCTTTGGAACCAGTTTTACAATAAATCTTCCTGGTTTGGAAGAGGAAGAATTAGATAAAGTTATATAAAGGGGACTGACCCCATTCCATTTTTTGTAACGGGTCAGTCCCCATTTTTTAAAAAATATTTTCTCCTGCATATATAGATTAATGAGGAGGTGATAAGATGGCAGCAGTGCTAACAGATAATAAATTAGTTTTAAGATATAAGATAGGAGTTAATGATGCTGGAAGAGATGTATATAAACAACAAACAATAAAAAACATCAATTCAGAAGTTACAGATGAAAAGCTGGCAGAGATTGCAGATTCAATAGCTGCAGTTTTAGATTATAGCTTAGCTATAGTAAGAAAGGATCAAAGCTACGCTTTAACTAGATAATAATGATTCTGATAGAAGCTAGGGAAAGGGGGAATATAATTGATAGAAAGAACTTTAGTTATGGAATTTAAGGATGCCTTTGGCAAAAAGCATAGCTTATCAGTAAAGGATGTTAAGGAAGATCTTAATGAGGCTGAAATTTCTGCCTTAATGGACGAGATTTTATCAAGCGGCCTTATTCAAACAGAAAATGGAGCTTTAGTTGAGAAAGTTTCAGCTAATGTTATAACAAAAGAAACCACAGAACTTGCAATTTAATTTAAAATTCAATTTATATAAAAGGCACTATAAAAAATTTATAAATTTTATAGTGCTTTTTTTTACAAGATTGAAGGAAATACTTATATATTATCGAATTGTATAAATATACTATTCATCAATAATTTCCCAAAGTTAATTCTATTCTATAAAATATCATGTCTAAGAAAATTTAACTTCTTTTTATATAAACTAAAAATTATTTTTTACCATAAATCATAAAAAATGGTTAATTATTAATATGTAAAGGATATACCATATAGATATTTTAAAAAAATTTCCTTATTTATGATAAAATGAAAATAATTTTTAAAAAACTTATAAAATATACAAAAGTTAAAAATTTATCAATGTTGATATTTAAAAAATATTAAGCTAGAATAATAAAAAAATATAGAAAAATATGTAATAAAACGTTATAATAGTAATTTGTGATTATAATAGTAAATTATGATAAAAATTAATTCATTATTATATATAATTACATTCCTAGTTATTAATGGGCTGTAATGAAAATAGAGGTGATTTATATGGTTGTAGAATCTAGTAGAAAAAAGATGGAAGGCTTAAGGGACCTTATTAATGAAATGATAGTTTCAGACAACTATGATTCGGAATTTTTAGTACAAAAAAGTCAAGAACTAGATAAACTAATAGTACAAGCTATGAAGGAAAAGAGTTTTGTAAAAAAGGTATTTGGGAATGACTATGTAAATGAATTTGAGCTATTGGTGGATAAAATTAAGGCTTTCGATAAGATGTATGATTGCATGAGGATAGTTGATCCCATTAATAAAGAAGTTTTAGAAATCAAGGAAGGGCAGTTAAGGAAAATAAAGTCTTTCTGCTATAAGATTTGGCATAATGATTATGTATGTGAAAATTGTATTTCCTCAAGAGCTTGCCTGAGTAATGAAATAATTGTAAAGGTTGATTTAAGTGGAAATCAAATTTATATGATGGTTGCAATTCCAATAAAAATTAATGGTAAGAGCCTTTCATTGGAGTTATTCAAGGATGTCACGATGGGCTTTCTTATTGAAAGCAGGTCAAGTAAAAATAATAAAAGCTTATTTGACTTAATAAAAAGTATAAATCAGTTTGCTGTTAGGGACAAGGTTACTGGTTTATATGATAGAAGATATATATATGAAAGACTTCCAGCAGATATAATTAAGGCATCAATAGAAAATAAACAAGTATCTATAATATTTTTAGATTTAAATTTCTATAAAAAAGATAATAATTATGATTTAAAGGAATTAGATAGCATATTAAGGGAATTGGCGGAAAAACTAAAGCAAATAATGAATATATATAGCTGGGCTGTAAGATATGAGAGGGATAAGTTTTTATTGGTTATTCCAAATGTTAGTGCATATGAATGTGATAATATAGAAAATGTGCAGATATTTATAGAAAATTTAATAGAAAAGATTTTGGAAAATAAATTTCTTCTGTCTAATAAGGAAATAGAAATAAATCCAAGCTATGGGATATATAATATTCCTAAGGGGAATAAAAATTTAGATATTGATGAAATAATTAATAAGGCAAGAAAAAATTTAAAGGAATTTAGTAGGGTTTAAAGATAGGATGCTTTTTAATTCAATAAAGGCCTTCATAGAGTCTTCGGAACTTTTTGGATAAGAGGTGTGCTAAATGTTTTTGATATTTGGAATAGATACAGTTAAAAAAGATATTCCTTATGATAAATTAATTATTTGCAGTAGATGTGGTCGATATGGAAGATACAATATCTATATGCTTTGCAAGTGTTTTAGCCTATTCTTTATACCAATTTTCAAATGGGACAGACGCTATTTTGTTGAAGCTTCATGCTGTGGGGCTTTATATGAATTAAATCAGGAAGTTGGGGATAAATTAAGAAAAGGTGAAAATATTGAAATAAGGGATAAAGACCTTGTTTATGTAGAAAATAATAATGAATGGACTTATTCAACTAATACATATAGTAAAAGGTGTATAAATTGTGGTTACATAGCCCAAGCAGATTTTGAATATTGTCCAAAGTGCGGTCAAAAATTATAGAGGGGCAGACCCCTACAAGAAGGGAAGGTACTTCTATGGAAAGTAAAAAAATATCCTATCAGGATGTAAGAAATAATGCTGAAATTAGAAGCTATATTGATTCCTCTGATAAAATATTAGGAATTGCAGGTTATACAAAACATGATGTTGGCCATGTTACAAAGGTGGCAGAAACTGCAGCTTATATTTTAAAGGAATTAGGTTATAGTGAAAGGGAGATAGAGCTGGCTAAAATAGCAGCCTTTATTCATGATATTGGTAATATGATAAATCGTCATGAACATGCTCAAACAGGAGCGGTATTAGCCTTTCAAATACTAAGAGATATGGGAATGGATCCAGAAGAAGTATTTTTAGTTACTTCAGCAGTAGGAAATCATGATGAAGGCACCGGTCAGCCAGTTAGCATAATTTCTGCAGCTTTAATATTAGGTGATAAGGTAGATGTTAGAAGAAGCAGAGTAAGAAATACTGACTTTGCTACCTTTGATATTCACGATAGGGTGAATTATGCTGTGGAGAAGGCAGATGTCTATGTTGATAAAGATAAAAAGTCAATTCAATTGTCTTTAACTATAGATACTAAGATATGCTCTTTAATGGAGTATTTCGAAATTTTCTTAAATAGGATGATGCTATGCAGAAAGGCTGCAAATTATCTAAATTCAAAGTTTGAATTAATAATGAATGGAACAAAAGTTTTATAATGGGGACTGACCCCCATCCATAAAATGGAATGGGGTCAGTCCCTTAATAGTTTCATAACATCTAAATAGTGGCTTCTAAAATCACCTTCTTCAATGTCATAACTTAAATCATATTTATAATTATCTAGGGCTGTTTCTGTTAAGTGTTTTTTCTGTTCACTTGTCAGAATGTTTACATAGTTTATTCTATTTATATGAATAGAAACTGTATGCCATATTTCTTTTAGAACTTCAATTTCAAGAGGAAGTCTAGCATCAGGAATTATTGCAATGTCAAAGTCATCTTCAACCAACTTTAGAATTTTAATTAACTCATCAATAATAATCCTTTTATTTTTACTTCTTAGCTTATCACCTAGATTTTGAAGAATACTTCTTCCCTTTTCGTCCTTTTCTCCATTCCAACCATAGATTTCTTTTGCAAGCATTTTTATATAATCAGCATAATGAAAAATAAATACCCTTAGTCCTTGAGCTTCTAAATCCTTTTTTAAATTTTTGGCAAAAGTGTCCTTCCCGTGACCTGCCTTACCAGATATAGTTATGCATTTCATTAATAGCCCCCCTTTATTACTTGGGGACTGACCCTCTTCCATTATTTGTAACGAGGACAGTCCCGAAGTCCCATTAAATTATTCCCCTTGGCTTGATATTTTTATTTTATCATTAAATTCTGTAATAATGTGCATTTTTTTAATAATAAAAAATAGAATGGAAAAATTCCGTCTGTTTTTACAAAATTTATTAATTATTCTAAGGAGAACAAGAAATTATGAAGTTCCTTTGTAGTAGCATCAATATCAATATTCATATGATACATATCAGTAAATTCAGTATTTATTATATTTCCATCAGAAGGAAATCTTCTTTGTTCAATATTAGATAAGGCCATGCTAAGAGCATCCTTTGAAATTGATATTATTTCTCCATTAGTTAGGTTTGTTGTTACTAATGGAAGAATTTCATTAATCATGGCAGGTACTTCAATTAAATTAATATCCTTAAATTTAACAAATAGGGCATTTAGGACATCCCTTTGCCTTTCAGTCCTTTTAAAATCCCTTCCTTCAGTATATCTTATTCTGCAGTAGGCAGAAGCCTGGGTTCCATTTAGAAGCTGACGTCCAGCAGTTGTTATATGTTCTGTTTTAGTACCATTATGTTTATCTATATTATCAATGTAACCATTTATATACTTTAATTCATCATCTGTTATTTCAATTTCAACTCCGCCTAAAACATCTATTATTTTTGGCAGTCTCTCCAAATCAACTTGTACAAATTTATCTATGCTTAAATTAAAATTATAATTTATTGTTTTTAAAATAGAAGCTGGACCACCATTTAAAATTGTATAGTTTAAATTCATTTTTCCCCCTTGAGGCAGGTCTAAGTAGATATCTCTCATCAGGGAGCAAAGCTTAATTTTTTTATTTTTATTGTCAATTGCTAAAATCATAGTGGAATCAGAGGAGCTTGTCTCATAATATTCTGAGTAATCGCTTCCAAAAAGAGCGATTAGTGTTATATCTTCATACTTCTTAGAATTTTCCTTTCCAGTATTTACAACATCTTCCCTATCAATTTTTACCCTTGACATCTTATTTGATAACTGATAGGCATAAACGCATCCCCCTAAAATTAATGCCAAAATAGCTATTGATATAATCAAAATTGTTTTTTTAGACTTTTTTTGCATCATATATAACCTCCGTTTTAAATTCAGCTTATATTATAGCAAAAATTAGATTATTTTTGATAGAAAAATACAAAATTGAAAAGTATTTTTAAAAATGTTATTATAGAGGCATGAGTAGCGGGAGGGATAAAATGAAAAGAATTTTAGCTTTTATAATATCTATCATCTTAATAGTTCCAGGATTTAATACTTATGCTGTAACTAATTCAGAAGATGAAGATTATAATTACATAATGAATAGTAGTACAAGCCTTGGAGAAGATAATCTTGGGGAAATTGATGGCGAAATTTCTTCCTTAATAAAAAATGCTAAGGCTAGTAAAAATGTAATTAACAACATAGCAATTTTAATTAGATTTAAAGATGAAGAAGAATTTATGACAGAGGAAAGAGCTGTTCAGCTTGATAATGCCTATAATATTTTAATAGATGAAGATAAAAACAACTTTTCAGATTTAGGCTCGATTTCCTTAAATTCTTATATAAATGATTTAACTTATGGGCAAATCAATGTAAGGACAAGCTTTTATCCTAAAAATGAAGACGCTGTTTTTTCAATTGAAGCTCCCTATAGCAGAAAATATTATGAAGGCTATATAGCAGGAAGCAGCAAAGAGACAGAATTTGTCGAATGGGCCTTTAATGAAGTTAAAGATCAAATAGAATTAACATCTGATGAGCTTGATAGAGATAATGATGGAGAAATTGATGCTGTAACCTTTTTAGTAAGCGGGGTAACAACATCCAATAATATGCTTTGGCCTCATCAGACTAATTTTTTGGGAAATGAAAATGTAAAGGGAAAAAGGTTAGGAGATTATAATTTAATAAATATCGGCAATCAAGAAGTTAACATATTCAATAGAAAACTATTAAAGGTTGTAATCCATGAGTTCTTACATATACTTAACTATCCAGATCTATATAGATATTACAGCTCAGGAAGTCCTGTAGGTGAATGGGACATAATGGGAGATTCTGTTGGTTATGGTCAGCTTCCTTTAGTATATACAAGAAATTATTATGGAAACCTAAATTTAAATATCAAGGAAATAAGTCAAGATGGGGTCTACACCCTAAAAAATTCCCAAAGCACAAATAAAAATGATGTAATTGCTTATAAAATAAAATCACCCTTATCAGAAGATGAATACTTTATGCTAGAATTTAGAAAGCAGGCTGGTAATTGGGATAGTTCTTTACCGGGTTCAGGCTTAATAGTTTACAGAATAAATGAGGCAGTAGATGCTTGGCTTGGCAATAGAAACGGATATCCAGACCATATTTATATTTTTAGACCCAATGAAATAGGGATTAAGCAGGCAGGTGGATATATTTATGGTGCCTACCTATCTAAGGAGGCAGAAAGAACAAAAATAGATAATCTATTCTTTAGCGATGGAAGAGCTAGCGGAATAGTTATTTCAGAAGTAGGAAGTGCTGAGGGAGATTCAATAAGTTTCAGAGTCAGCTTCCCAAAGGAAGAACTTGTTTTAGAAGAAGTAATTGGCAAGGATAGATATGAAACTTCAGCTTTAATAAGTGCTAAAACATTTAAATCATCTGAAACAGTAATCCTTGTAAATGGAACTGCAAGTGCTGATGGACTAGCTATAAGTCCTCTTGCATCATATTTAAAAGCACCGATATTATTAGTACAAAATAATTCTATTCCAACTAATATAGTAAATGAAATAAAAAGACTTAAAGCCAAAAAAGTAATTATAGCAGGTGGAGAAGGAGTAGTTTCTAATAAAGTAGTAAATCAAATAAAGTCTTTAGGTATATCTAATATAAAAAGATTAGCTGGTAAAGATAGATATGAAACTTCCTTTGAGATATTAAAATATATTGATGCAAATTTATATGATGTAGAAAATATTATTGTTGCTAATGGATGTGCAGAGGCAGATTTAATGTCAATTTCACCTATTGCTGGTAGAGAAAATATGCCTATAGTATTAACTAGTAAAGATAGTATGAATTCCAATATATATAATTGGTTAAAAAATGAAAATATAAATACTTCTTATATAGTAGGAGGAAGTGGAGTAGTATCAGATTCTTTATTAAATAAGATAAATTTAATAACTAAGTCTAATATTAAGAATAATAGACTTGGTGGAATAGATAGGTATGAGACAAATTATCAAATATTAAATAAATTTGCTTCGTCTTCTACAAAAGTTTTATACCTAATAAAAGGTGGAGAATTTATAGATGGCCTAAGCTCAGCGCCAGTATCTGCGATAAATAATGGAGTTATAGTTTTGGCTGGAAGCTCTTTGACTAGTAAACAGAAAGATGCCATATCTAAATTAGATGTCGATAGCTTAATACAAGTTGGCGGCGGAGTTTCGACAAATGTAAAAAATGAAATAATTAAATTGTTGAATTAGTATTATCATGTTAATACACTTATAATTTAAAAATTAAGTTATAAGTGTATTATGTTTTTATTATTATAATTTATTAAGAAATTTATAATTTTTTAAAAAATATTTCTAAATTCGACAATCGTTTTTTTGAAATAAAATAATATTATAAAAAATAAATAGTTAAGATTATTAATAGCATAAAATTTAATTTGAAATTAAATTTTATTTGAAAAATTCTAAGAAAAAATGAATGTGATTAAAAAGGAAATTTTTATTAATTGACTGTTGTGTTCCATAAAAAAAAAATATATGATATAATGGTTCTGTATTAAATAGAATTGTGGATAAATATGTAGAAATTTTTGAAGCTTAATATTATATAAAATATGATAGTGTAAAGTTTCGTATGAAAAAATGAGCAGAGGTTTATTTGAGCAATTTTAATAACTTAACACTAATTTATTAGATTAATTTGTAATTTCAAGCACAAGAAAAAGGCCTTCGGTTGCGGAGGCAAAAAAGTTAATATTTA
>ENA-OWOZ01001129-OWOZ01001129.1-bioreactor-metagenome-genome-assembly--contig:-NODE-1129-length-26716-cov-7.029243_pt1 | contig 26716 bp, 25 predicted proteins | sample MGYA00238140_ERZ651804 | MGnify/ENA primary metagenome ERZ651804 (study PRJEB26910, sample SAMN07631232) | bioreactor metagenome | isolation source: Switchgrass digestor | place: USA: Dartmouth... | reverse complement strand
ATTTTTTGAAAGCAGGATAATAATGGGCAGGAAGCATCTCGGAGTGAGTATATACATCAATACCCGTATCTTTGGTTTGCTCAAGAAGCTGCTCCAAATCCCTTAGGTCATGGCCGGATATGAGGATACCGGGCCTGTTTCTTACTCCGATATTAACCTTAGTGATTTCCGGATTTCCGTAAGTTCCGGTGTTTGCCGAATCAAGAAGGGCCATACCGTCTACTCCTACTTTTCCGGTTTCTAAAGTAAGAGCTATAAGCTCATCAACGGTTAAAATGTCATCTAAGGTGGAAGCTAAGGCTTTCTGCATAAACGCGTTGATTTCTTCGCTGTCGTAATTTAATTCGTTGGCATGTTTCATGTAAGCAGCCAGGCCTTTTAGTCCGTAAGTAATCAATTCTCTTAAGCTTCTTATATCTTCATCCTTTGTCGAAAGAACACCGACTGTAACGGACTTTTCGTCCAGTTCTTCCCTGGTTGAAGCATTCCAAAGGGCGGCTTCGGGAAGATTATTCTTATCGCTTATCTTATCTAATAATTTATTCTTAATACGCAAGGTTTCAAAAACTCTTTGGTAAAAGACTTCATTATCAAAATTGGCATTTGTTATAGTTGTAAAAAGGTTGATTGTAATATAATGATTAATGTCTGCCGAAACAGTTTCGCCTTGTGCCCGTAAAGCTGTTGTAACGGCACTCAGCCCTTTTGTTACATAAACCAGTAAATCCTGCATTCTGGCCAAGTCGGGTGACTTGCCGCACACACCAAACGTGGTGCATCCTTTGCATCCGGCTGTTTCCTGACATTGATAGCAAAACATCTTGTTTTCCATAATTCCTCTCCTTATTGACTCTTATTTTGTATTTAAATGTTTTGGTTGACATCTTCAATCTACGGTGAGTATAATACAATCATGAGAAAGAAAGTGTAGCCGCGGCAACATTTTTGCAAAGAAAAAGATTTTTTGGTTACCTACTTATGGGAGATATCAAATATATAATTGGATATATCATTAAGGAGGAGTAGTCTTGGAAGAGTATTTTCCCATATTTAAAAAAAGTGTTTTGTTTCGTAATATAGATGAAAGCAATTATAAGCATCTTTTAGGGTGCCTGGGCGTGCAGGTAAAAAGCTATGAAGAAGAGGAATACATTCTTTTTGCGGGGGATGTAATTAATCATATCGGAATAATACTTTCCGGAAGAGCTCAGATTATGAAAGAGAGCCTGGCGGGAAACAAGCACATTATCGCGATTTTGGAAGAGTCAGATATGTTTGCGGAAGGTATTGTATGTACGGCATCCAGGATGTCTCCGGTTACGGTTCAGGCAATGGAACCGGTTAAAGTTCTTCTTATCCCCTATGAAAGAATTATTAAAAGCTGCGGTCAGACGTGCGGTTATCATTTTACCCTGATACAAAATATGATGGTAATTCTGGGGGAAAAGAACGTAACACTAAACTGGAAGCTGGAACTTCTAACCCTAAAAGGAATGCGTGAGAAACTGGCAAGTTATTTGCTTAAGACATCAATGGAATACGGTAGCAATACCTTTCAGATACCCTTAAACCGGACGGAACTGGCAGACTTTTTAAATGTATCCCGTACGTCTATGTGCAGGGAACTGTCCAGAATGAAAGATGAGGGTTTGATTGATTTGTACGGACGAAGTTTTAAGATATTGGACAAGAAAAGATTGGCTCAGTGTCTGGAATAATATATATGAAATACTTCTGAATGTACTAACTAATATTTTCATATATGGTTATGCAAACGCCAGGCGGTTTTCGCCTGACGCTTACATAAAAAATTGGGTTTATTAAAGAAGCAATGGATTAGTGTATTTTATTTACTTTAACTAATAAGCGCACGGATGAGCCTGAATACCTGATAAGCTGATGCAAACAAGTTATATCTTGCGGTTTTTTCTTCCATGGCTTCTTCCAATGTTATGGGAAGCTGAAGTATGGAAAATAAAGCGTCTATGCCTTCTTCGTTGCATTTATAAGCGTCTTTTGTTACGCCCCCGCCGAAAGCAATTACCTTTTTGCCGTATTTTTTAGCCAGCCTGGCTACCCCAATGGGGGCTTTACCCATAGCGGTCTGAAAGTCCAGTTTGCCTTCACCGGTAATTACAAAATCGGCATCCTTTATATCTTCTTCAAGCTTAATTTCGTCAAGAATAATATTAATGCCGGATTCCAGCCGGGCATTAAGGAAAGTTAAGAACGCATAACCTAGGCCTCCTGCGGCTCCCGTACCCGGATAATTTGCGGTATCTTTGCCCGTAGCCTTTTTTACCGCATCGGAATAATTTCTTAAACCTTTATCAAGTATTTCTACTGTTTCGGGTGTGGCACCTTTTTGAGGTCCAAAGACGTATGCGGCTCCTATCGGCCCGTAGAGAGGATTATTAACGTCACAGGCAATCCTGAAGGAGCATTCCGAAAGCTCTTTTAAAGCGTTTTTTGTACTTAAATCTGTTATTTTTATTAAATCATTTCCTATGGGTTTTACTGCATTTCCTTTTGCATCAAAAAATTCAATTCCCAAAGCGGTTAACATACCGATACCGCCGTCATTGGTTGCGCTTCCTCCGATACCGACAATAAAATTACGGCAGCCCCGTAAGATGGCATCCTTAATCATTTCACCTACACCGTAAGTGGTTGTATATAAAGGATTAAGCCTGGACTTTGGAACCAACTTTATGCCTGCTGCCTCGGCTATTTCAATGACGGCGGTCTTTTTATCATCCAAAATACCGTAAGAAGCGGTGATTTTTTCTCCCAGCGGGCCTGTAACTTCTGTTTGTATTTTTGCCCCTCCCATTCCGAAAAGCAGGGCATCAACCGTTCCCTCCCCGCCGTCTGCCAGGGGTTTTACTATAACTTCTGCTTCACAAGCCTTTAAGATACCTTCTTTAATTGCCATGCCGGCCTCTATAGAAGAAAGGCTCCCTTTCAGACATGGATATATATCCTAATCTGTTTAATATTTTGTTTGTAATGGCACAGCTTAGCACCTGTGCCATCCTCCAATACCCTTTTCTGCTATTCGCTAATTCATGGACTGTTTTTTCCGGCAACTTTAAACTTCTAAGCATTCTATATCTTGTCTTTACTTTCTTCCACTGTTTCCAGTAGATTGCACGGATTCTCCTTCTTAGCCATTCGTCTGTTTCCTGCATTAGCGCCTTCATGTCCGCAAGTGAAAAGTAGTTTATCCATCCTCTGATAAATTCATTTAATTTCTGTCTTCTCCATTCGTTACTCCAACCGTTACTCCTGGCTGTTAGAATGCGAATTTTTTCTTTCATCTTTTGAATTGATTTTGGATGTACTCTTAGTCTGCATTTCCCTTTCTTCCTGTAGAATGCATATCCCAGATACTTTATCTTGCTGACATGGGATACGGTCGTTTTCTCCCTGTTTACTCTTAGGAATAGCTTACCTTCGATAAATGGAATTATGTTCTTCAGCGTCCTATAAGCACTCTTTTTACTTTTGCAGAATATAATGCAGTCGTCAGCATATCTTACAAATCTGTGTCCCCGTCTTTCCAGTTCCTTATCAAGTTCGTTCAACATGATATTTCCAAGCAACGGACTTAACGGTCCACCCTGGGGTACTCCTTCTTCTGTCTTCTCAAAGAAACCTTTGTTTGCCACCCCGGCATTCAGATATTTGTGGATTAGGGATATCACCCTTCCGTCTTTTATGGTTCTTGACAGCACCTGAATAAGCTTGCTATGGTTTACGGTATCAAAGAATTTCTCCAAATCCATACTGATGACGTATACATAGCCTTCTTCCACATTTCTTTGACATGCCTTTACTGCATCATGCTGTCCTCGCTTTGGTCTGAAACCATAACTGTTAACCGAGAATTGCTCCTCGAATATCGGAGTTAATACCTGGGCTATAGCCTGCTGAATAACTCTGTCCACTACCGTTGGTATTCCAAGTTTTCTGACCTTTCCCTTTTCTTCTTTGGGTATTTCCACTCTTCGAACCGGGTTGGGTTTGTATTTCCCTTCCCTTATCTTCCGGATTAGTTCAGCCTGGTTTTCTCTCAGGAAGGGCAGAAGTTCATCCACCTGCATACCATCGATTCCACCGGCTCCCTTATTCGATTTTACTTTTAGATACGCTTGATTTAAGTTATCTTTGCGTAAAATCAACTCCAGTAGATTGTTCGTCCAAAAGTCTGTGATGATGTCGTTGTTTTCAGTAATCCGCTGATGGGCGAACACTTCTGCATACCCTCTCTGTTCCGCAGATACTATTTGCAGATAGTCTTCCATATGAAGTTGTCTGTTCTTAAATCCATTTTTGGTTACATTCATTTACTGACATCTCCTAAAGTTCAGTCCTTCCCTCTGTGTTTGCAACCACATCGGTACTATGACCTCTGCTGACTTCTCATGGTAAATCTTGTTTCAACCATAACCGCAAATGTTGTATTGCATTGGTTATGTCCATGAGATCTCCCCGGGTAAGAGCGCAATCTTTCTCTCCATCCATCTGCCATATTTACTATAAATAATTCCGGGTAGCTTTGGGACTTTGGCTTGTTTAGCAGCTTTATCCTTATTTATAGCCTGATATGATTCCTGTTCGTCAGACCGGAGATTTGCCTGCACCTTCCTTCAGATTCGCAGTCGCCTGCGACACCCTTGGTGTTCAGCTATAACCTTCCCGCTACCGGGCGGTTTCGGGACTTTCACCCGTTAGATTGCGCCCATGCCGGGCGCACTAAAAACAGCGAAGCACATACGCTTCGCTGTTTTTTATGTATACTTTTTTATTCATCAAAATCGTATTCTTGCTCATCATATTCCGGATCATCGTATTCTTGCTCTTGTTCCATTATTTCATATTCTTCTTGGGTTTTTATTCTAAAGCCGGTCAAATTGTGAATTTCTTCTAGTAGTTCTAAATGATCAGGGTTTTTATTGCTGAATTCCGAATACTCTTCTATTTCATTACCGACACTGTCATAATCAGCATGAACACCATTCCAATTTAAAGTGTATCTGCTTCCAAAACTTCCGCAACTCGTATCTTCAAAGTACCCTATGATACCTTTAAATTCAAATGTATATCCTGGCTGATCATAACCGCCTCCATCATAAGCTCGGTCAGGATCATAAAAAGAATTTAATTGTTCGTGTTTCAAAAGTATGAAATCATTGCTTAGATCATCTCTGGAGGGTAATATCCATCCCGTCAAATTCTCAATCTCCTCCTGAAGTTTTATATGGAGCAGATTTTGAGAGCTTAGCTCTGAATATTTTTCTTTACTGGAATAATTGACATGAAGACCATTCCATAGCAGCTGAAAGCTTGGCTCATTGTTTTTTTCTTCACATTCAAAGGTCCCTTCGATTCCATTAAATTCGAAAGCATAAATAAAGCGGTCATGTTTTTTTTCTTCTCGGATAACATTAAAATAAACGTCTTCTATCTCCAAATTTGACATGACTAACCCTTCCTTCATAAATTTTTTAATCTTATTATGTGCTTTTTATTTTATTTAACTTGTTCTTTCTTTAACTTCAAATTCCTTACCAAAAGAATTCTGCCAATTAAAGAAAGAGCGGACATTGTCCGCTCTATTCATTGCTTCCAGAGTCACATTAATCTTCATCAAAAAGGAGTTTTTCCTCATCATTATTACGGTCTGTAGCATAATCGTCCAAATATCTTTCTGACTTATCAATTGAATGAGGTAAACTAAGTTTTTCTGCTTTTGCAAGTTCATCGCTGATGGAACCACTACGGTTGATATCTCTGTAGTCATATTCTCTGGAGTTGCGGTTTCTCTCTCTCTCAATGTTATGTCTATCTCTCTTCAATTCACCGGCAGCAAAACCAGTAGATCTGATTACGAGGTTTGTCTCTATTCTTGTAGCTTCTTGTTCGATGCGCTTATTCTTCTCATGAGGTGTTTGCTTCTGTTGATCCATCTTGTAAATTCCAATTTCCTGAACATCAAGTATTTTTTCTGCCTCTGTTGATTTAACTGCCCTGTCTATTTTATCTCTATTAACATCAACTTCACCATGTTGAATACTTGTACTTAACTCTATGTATAACCGGCCTTTCTCATCACGAGTTATCGTGTATCCTTTCAATCGATCGCCTTCTTGAGTAAGTATAAGTTCTGATTCAAGCGCGCGTTGTGTAACAATCCCTGGTGCCAGTTTTTGCTCTTCAGTTAATTTATCAAACTCCTTTTTTTCTACAACGGAAACAGTCCCCATTCTATCAGCGATTCTCTCGAGGGCTATGTCAAATTGCTCTCTATTTTCAGGCATTTTCATGTAGCTTGGCTTATAGTCGGCTGCTTTTTCTCTCTCCTTGGAATTGTTGCTGTTTAACATTGCTTCATATTGTTTTTTAGTAATAGCATTGTTTAATGAGTTTCTGTATACAAATTGATCTTCACGTTCTCCGTTTTCATTTTCTGCTATCCATCTTTCCTCATAACCCTCTTTGCTTACTACTAAATAATGATTTGGTCTTTCAGAGTCAAAAATTATACAAGGATTGTCCGGCGTAAAATCTCCCGCATTCTTTATATAGTTGTTCATAAGGGATCTGTATGCAGTTGTTGCTTGTATCCATTGGTTTTCAGGATGTTCTTTAAGCAAAACTAAATCTTTTATTGTGTCTAGCAATGCCTTTTCCTGATCTCTTGGAACTCTTAATGTATATTCGCCGGTAGAATGATTCATTGATACACTTACTAAAACCCCTTTTTCATCCAAAAGTTTTAATGCTCGATTCACAGATAATTTATCAAATCCGCTCACGTCTGTAATAGGACATCCCTGGAAGTATTCTTTTTCTTGTTCTTCATTTGTAATAATTCTGCGTGGTTGTAAGTAGTTATATTTTCTCAAAATTTCGAGAGTGTTCTTTTTATCCCTATTGTCTATAACATACAATTGATTCTCGATGTCGCCGACTTCGATGTCTGAATTTCTCAAAAATTTAATACCTGCTTCTGACATATCTTTTTCAAATGCTTCTCTGTTGACATATGGCACAGATATGCAATGCATATTTCTTAAGGCTTCATCTAAGTCATCTGCTTTCTCTAGTTTTTCTGCTAACGAATATGATGTTCTATCCTTTCCTACCAAGTTTATCATTAAATTCAGTATACCGGATGTAGCCTCTTTAATTAATGCTATTTCTTCTGATATTGCTGTTGACATTGCTTGTATTACAGATTGGCCTTCATGACTTGGCATACAGGATTCTCCTTTCTAATTAATCATTTTTTCATCATAATTATGGCTAATACTAAAATAAATAACATGCCAATATAAAAGTAGCCGCTAAGAAACATAATTCTTAACGGCTTTAAATATATTTATGATTTTTATTTTGATTCTTGTTGATCAATTGCCCGGGTATTATATACTGACAGCACAATATTTAAGTACTGTGTAAGTGTCATGTTGTGTTTCTCGGCCCCTTTTTCAATTTTTTCATAAACGTCATTTTCAAAATAGATATTAATTCTTTTCGATCGGGCGCCTTTTTTTCTTCGAACATGATTTTTTGTAGGTTTGATTGGAAGTGAAGTAATATAGTCTTCTATATCTTCATCTTTTGTAACTCGTGCCATAACATTTATTAAATGGGCCATAGTTACCTGGTAACGTTCACTGTATTCAAGTATCATCTCATAATTAGGATCCGTAAATGCCATATTTATTCGTTTTAAATCAGCAGATACATCTTCTCTAGGCTTAGCAATTTCATCTTCAAGATCCTGTAAATATCTTGAAAATTTACTTTCGGATTTTTTTGAAATGTCAAATGATTCGTCTAATCCTATATTGAATTTTTTGCCCATTTCTATTTATTAACCTCTCTTTCTACTTCTTCAACTAGCCTTCTGATATCGTCAGCAACGGGCGCATGGGGTGCATAATCTGTTACTCCCATGTGAGCTGTAACATATTCTCTCAGTTGTACAGCTCTTCTTATAGTTGTATGTAAAACTTTGCTGTTGATTTTTTCTGCATACTCCTGGGCGACTCGTCTAACTTCTTTACCGATTACGGTATTAGTATCATTCATGTTGAAAAGCACACCCAAAACTTTAAGGTTCGGGTTACTGTTTTCCCATACATCTTCAATGGTTTCAGCAATAGCATATCCAGCTGGAACAGATGCTGCGTCTGGTACCATTATAATCAATACATAATCAGATACGCTCATAGAAAGGAAATGAGACCATTGCGGTGAAGGATTTACGTCGATCATTATGTAATCGTAGTCATCCCTTAATTGTTTAATAATAGCTCTGACTTTTTTGATTGGAGCAATTGTCGGACTCAGGTCAGTAATCGGAAGAGTTGCTGGCAAAATATATAAATTTTCTTTTACCTGAAGAATAACATCTTGAGGTGGAATATTGTTTTGAAGTACATCATATAAACTCTTTTTTGCCTCATCTGCCTTACCGATGAAGTATGTAAGATTTGATTTCTGGCCATCAATGTCAATCATCAGTACTTTATAACCCTTTTTTGCAAGTTCCCAGCTTATGTTTAAGCATATAGTTGTTTTACCAGTTCCGCCCTTTTCATTAATGTAAGTAATGACTTTTGCCATATTAATTATTACTCCTTTCATGTGCGCATATTGCGCTTTTTCTGTATTTATATACTATGTTTCTGATAGCTTGATTGTTTATATCTTGTGCTTATGTTGTATGTTATTATACTATATATATATTATAAATTCAAGAAGAAAATTGTGATGATATGAATTTTTTCATATATTTTTGCTGTACTTATATTATATTTATGTTGTGTTTAACATTTCTTATTTTATTTGTATCTTGTATAAGTATTTTTAACAATAGAATTACGATTTAATGACATCCTAAGCGTATTATAATTCTACATAATAAAGTTGATATTAATAGATGTTTTGGAAGGGATTGAGATGGAAGAAATAAATGAAACTGGAAACGAAATAAGCAAAGTACAAGTTAGTGGAAATATTGAAAAAATTATTATTGATGAGCTTGGTGCTGTTCCGTTGGACAAACTCGAAAATATCAGTTCAAAATTGGTAAATATGTTTTTCAACGGCAACAATAAAATAGATGTGCCACAAAATAAGTAGAACATACCTATAGTTATAAGATTTCTTACATCATAAAAATTACACCCATGTCACATGTCATGGGTGTAAATAAGTAATATATTAATCTAGCCAATTTTTTGTTTTAGCGCTGGCTTTACAAACGGAAACTTCTCCGGTAAGGACGTATCTTTTTGAAGAATGGTTAGTAATCTGCAAGCTACGCCACTTGGTTTATTTTTTCCTGCCTCCCATGCTTCTACGGTTTTTTGTGATACGCCTAAATAACCCGCGAAAAGTTTTTGAGACATTCCGAGTTCCTTTCTTAGATTTTTTATCATTTGTGGATTGAACTCTTTTAAAGGTTCAACCACGATAGTATTTCTTTTCAGAATTTCTTTATTACTTGCATCATCTAAAGCTTCTTGTAAACCTTTCATGATACTATCATACATTTTTCCCATAATCTATCACTCTCCTTTACCGACCTTTAACATTTTTCTTCTTTAGTTCTTTCTCCAAGGCCAGAATCATTGATTTAATTGCTTTCTTCTCTGCATTGCTTAAATTTTCTTGATCGACTTTCGCATATACAGTTATAAGATAAATAGTTTCATATGTCTCGAAATCCACATAACAAACTCTTACGCTTCCACTTTTCCCTCGTCCTTCAAATGGGAACCTCATTTTTCGTAGACCGCCAGTTCCTCTTACAACAGGACCTGCATGAGGATTTCTCAAAAGCTCCAATTCTAATCTTCGCAAATCGGTATCTGTAAAACTTAATTCATCCCAATTACGGGAAAATTCTTTTGTTTGTATAAATGTCCTCTTCATTAGTTTATTCCTTCTTTTCTATTATATTATACCCTATTGAATAGGGGTGGTCAAGATGAGCTTAGTTCACAAAGATATTTTTTATTTGAAATACTAAAAATGCGTCCAATTTCTTTTACTGAAGATAAGGGATATAATTCTTTAATAAATGGATCGTTATCATATGTAACTATTACGTCTGCGCATCCTGGAAACGAAACATAAAGAGAATTTAATAATTCAGCTAATTCTTCATGTTGCCTTTCTGTATAATATAAATTATATAACGATTTTCCCTTTTTGTAATATGGGGGATCAATAAATAAAGTATTGTTATTTGACCAATAATACTCCTCGATGATTGCTTTTGCAGGTTGATTCAATAATGTGATATGATTTCTTTGTCCGGCGATCCATTTGATTCTTTTAATCAATTTTTCAGGATTCCAGCGAGACTTTAAATCATTCATAGGATTTGCCTTTATAATGCCAGAAAAGGTCCTGTTTACAACGAGCATAGCCAATGCTGCTTCCCGTTCTGTTGTATTCTTATAATTAGATAGAATTGTTGCTCTCTTGTTAAAATATAGTTCTTTACTTGGATTTATGTTGTGTATAACTTGTACTAGCCATTCTGTGTCGTATATAATAGAATTAAATAGTGAATATATACCAAAATCTAAATCATTTAATACTATATGATCAACTACTCCAGCTTTTAGCATGGCTAATGAAACTGACGCACCTCCACAAAAAGCTTCCACAAAAGTTTTTTTGTTAGTATCTAATTGATTATATATGTAATCTATTAGTTTGCTTTTACCTCCGGGGTAACGTAAGGGTGATATATGTTTATCAAAAGTTAGTTGTTTTTTTACTTTTATTTCCTCTCCTTCTTCTTCAAGTATTAAATTATATAAACTATAATCTTCTTTCCCTTCATAGAAAGTGAAGCCGTCACAATAAGGACACCAAAAACCTTTATGGTATTTAAAATCCTCTTCAAAATCATCTATGTTATCAGATTCAAAACCGCACCATTGACATTTCATTTTACTACTTTATCCCTTTCCATTTGGTAAAATCATTCTTGCTCTATTATTTCATTAATTTTTCTTAGTTTTTCTAAAGAAATATTTTTTGCTTTACTATTTGTCAGAATGTCAAAGAAATGTCTGATTTTAAATATCAATTCTTCTTTTTCAAGCTTTTCTTCTACGGCTTGTTTTGTTGGATATAGAACGTAATCGACGCAGTATGATGTATGTTCAATTAAACCACCGTGAGATGTGTTATGTTCTTCGAATTTGATTCCGTTCGCTGTTACATATTTTCTTCCTATGTTTTCAACTGTACATTCTATGATTAAATCTTCTTTTGCTACTTTTCCCCTCTTTGCGTTTCCTGTGAGCTCTATGTAAGCCTTTTGACCGACTTTAAAATCAGATAATTTATATCTCATAATACACATCCTTTCCATGTTTATATCTTGTGTTTATCTAATGTTTTTATTGTTCTTTTTTAATATGTATTAATTAAATTTTTATAATTGAATACCTAAATGTTCATATGCATATTCTGTTGCAATTCTTCCTCTGGGTGTGCGGCATATTAATCCGTTTTGAACAAGATAAGGCTCATACACTTCTTCTATTGTTTCTGTATCTTCCCCTATTGCTGTGGCAATAGCCTCAATGCCAACTGGTCCACCGTTGAAATTTTCTATCATAGTCTTAAGTATAATCCGGTCGTTATTGTCAAGCCCTAAACTATCAACCTCAAGCGTATCAAGGACTTCATTCGCTACTTTTTCTGTTATTATTCCGGAATATTTTACTTGTGCGTAATCTCTAACTCTCTTTAGTAAACGATTTGCTATCCTTGGAGTACCACGAGATCGTTTTGCTAACTCTATAGCTCCCTTTTTATCTATTTCTATATCCAAAACTTTAGCAGACCGCTTGATTATTTCAGTTAATTCATCTGTAGTATAAAAATCTAATCTATTTACTACCCCAAACCGGTCTCTGAGAGGTGCGGTCAACATGCCGGCTCTTGTTGTAGCACCTATCAATGTAAATCTCGGCAAATCAAGTCTTATAGGTTTTGCTTCTGCTCCTTTACCAATTGTAATATCTATAGCGAAATCTTCCATTGCAGGATATAGCAGCTCTTCTACTTGACGATTAAGACGATGTATTTCATCGATAAACAAAATATCTCCATCGTTTAAATTGTTTAAAATAGCTGCCATATCACCAGGTTTTTCTATTGCTGGGCCGGAAGTCGTTTTTATATTTACTCCCATTTCATTTGCAATAATGTAAGCTAATGTTGTTTTGCCAAGTCCTGGCGGGCCAAAAAACAATATATGATCTAAATGTTCATTACGTTGTTTTGCAGCTTTTATATAAACCATCAGGTTCAATTTGGTTTTTTCCTGACCTATGTAATCTTTTAAAAGCTGAGGACGTAAAGTAGGTTCTATTTTTATATCTTCATTGTCAAGTTCTGTTTTTATAATTCTTTTTTTCAATTATATCACTCTTTCCTCTATAATCTTTTAAGGCTTGCTTTGATAATATCCTGTACAGTTGTGACTTTGGTCACCGGGATATCTTTTACTGACTTTATAGCTTCTGAACTTGAAAAGCCTAAGGCCATCAGCGCCTTGATTGCTTCTTCTTTTAGAGTAGAATTACTTTTATTGTTACTTTCATAAATAGTGTTTTTATCTGTATCATCATTATCAATAGCATCTTCGATCTTAAATTTATACTTTAGTTCTAAAATTAATTTTCCTGCCGTTTTGAAACCAATGCCTGGAATCTTAGCTATTGATTCTGCATCATTTGTTATTAAAGCGAGTTTCAAATCATTAATTGTCATATGTGATAAAATTGATAAGGCTCCTTTTGGTCCAATTCCATTTACGGTTATTAGCTGTTTAAATGCAGACAACTCATCTTTCTTCAGAAATCCGTATAATGACATTTCATTTTCTTTTACATGTAAATATGTATAGAGAAATATATATTCTCCTATAAGAGGCAAATTATTATGTACAGAATTTGGTATATAAACTATGAAGCCTATCCCATTGTTTTTAATTATTATGTAATCCTTATTTACCTCTGTCAGTTCCCCTTGTATAAAATAAATCATGTCATCACCTCAATTGAAATTGTTGGTGCTAAATATATTATGTCTATTTAATAATTTGACCTTATATTGTGAGAAATCTATATCTTGTATTTTTCTTGTCTTTGTATTATTTTTATTTAATATATATCTTATACCTTAAATATTTTTTAACATAAAAATAGCACTTACCCGAAAATATTTCAGATAAGTGCCATTTTTTGTCAAACGCAATTTTTTTCTAACTCTTCTAATGCCGTTTTTATGCTTTCATATTCATATTCAGTTATAGCTTCTATGCTAGTGAATATGTCATATGCTTTTTCAGCCACTTCTTCAAGCTGATCTTCTGGTATGTTAGGTAGTAAAGATTGCGCTTCCATCTTTAAATTTTCTTTAACATACTCTCCGTATGCCTCGTATACTTCCGATTCCGAAAGTTCTATATCGACTGACTTTCCGTTGATAGTTCTCGTTATTTTCATAATATATTGTCTCCTTTCGTTTTCTGTCCAAAGGACTTGTTATTTATATAATGGGTAATTAAAAAAAAAAGAGTTTTATATTTTGTATCAAAAAAGGATCTTTCAATAGAAAGATCCTTCGTGATTATTTACCATATCCACTCTTCTACGGCTGTTTCACATTCTTCCGGTGTTAATACCCATCCAAAATAGCACACCCTTTTTTTAGTAGTTTCAATTATTTGGTTGCTTCTACTTTCACCTTTCATAAGTTTAGCTGATTTACCAAGCCAAAATTGACCGTCTTTTATCAATCTTTTACAATCTTCAATTCCATCATAGCCCATATTAAAGCAAGTATCTTCTCCTGCAAAACTTAAAAGATTTTTTCGTATTATATAGAAGGTATCGGGAAAATTATCTTTGAGGTAATTTTGATCTTTGTAAAATACACTCCATTCTCGTTCCTTGAGTATGTTTTTCCAATCTGCGTCTATTGGATTACAGCTCTTAAGGAACTTTCTGTTTTCTTTATCCTTGGCTTTACTTAACAGATATGTAGGTTTCCCATCGTGTTCTGCAATATCTGCAGCCCGTCTAATTTTTACCAACTTGGAAGGCATGTCGTCCCAAGAGATTCTTAAACCCCATTTATCTTGCTCTGGTTCTTTATAGAAATCTTCGGTAGGTTTAAGTTTTAGTTGTACAGTTCCGTTCCAGTTATATAGTAATCCATCTTCTTTATCGACATTCTCAATAGTTATGTTATTTAATATGTCTTCCATGGTAGGAAGAATATCATTATTAGATGCCTTTCCTGTTTTCTTTTTTATATCACATGCCATTAAAAAATTTTCTACTTTTTTCTTTCCGCTTGATGTTAGCTTATAAGAATTGTAATTTTTCTTCATATTGCTTACCTCCATATGTTTTTATAAATGTAAAAATATTATGTTAAAAGAAATAAAAAATAATTTTGAATCTAAGTATGGCAGCTCTTAATTATATTAATTATCTTTCTTTACCTATATTTATCGTGTTATTATCTTGTTTTTATATTATATCAATATTGTATTTATAATTAAAAAGTTTCTGTCTCACCTACAATTCCAGTAATATTTAGTCAGGCCTTTTTCATAAAATCACAATTTATTAACTGTTATAGGATAATTTATTTTTATATTATATTTTAGTTGTATTTTATTTGTATCTTACATGTTTTTATACTGTAATATACTATAAAAAAGCACCCATGTAATCATAGGTGCCTTTTATTTTTAATTAAATATAAGGAAATGTAATTCCATATTCATTATTTTTTATAAATCTAACATCTGGATATTCTCTAATAAGTATTCCATTTACCGTCCCACCAAAAAAGCTTTGCTTAATTGTAGAATGTTCAGCTATCCAGGACCTCAGATACCCTAAAAGCCAGGCGCATCCGTTAGATTGGAACACGTTTTTAATTTCTGGTTCATTGATATCTTCATAGTAAATTCTTTCACAAAAATTAAATGAAGGTACAAATCCGGTAATATTGAAAAAGAGATTTTTAAACCAGTCTATATTTCTATATGCAAAAATTTGACTAGCAAGTTTTCTCTCATCTTTAATACATGCTTCTGGTTCGTATGAAGCTGCTAACTCGAAGGCTGACATGCATACAGCTCTCAAAAAATTCTGTTTTCCATTTGTTCCTAGGTTATTGTAATATATTCTCCTGGCTTTTTCAGTTGTTGAACCAAAAGAGTTAAAAAAGTTTCCTATGCTTTTTCCAATGGATATGCCGTCTTTCTCAGTTAAAGATTCATTATCTAATAATAATATCATTTCATCCATAATTAATATCTCCTTTCGTTTTTGTCATAAAAACTATTTAGAAATATTATGTATTTGATATAAAAAAAGAGCCTTTTTGGCCCTATCTGTTCATTATCTATAAAGTTATATCTTGTATTATGCTTATATCTTTATTGTACTATTTATGTATTTATTTGATATTATTCTTGTACTATTAGATATTAGGTTCTATCGTTTTTAACAGAAAAAATAACCTACCTTTTGATTTGTTGAATTTTAATCATAAAATTTTCATCTTTATAATTTTTATTTACTGAAAAATTTTTAGCTGTAATCATAATCGTTTCCTTTTTTTATGTTGTACTTTTTATGTTTTTATATTGTATCTTCTATGCTTATTTATTGTTTTTATCATAATTATACCTTGAACAGCTCTTTTTTATCAGTGAATTAAATTCAACCGATATATTATTTCTATCTTGTTTGCTTATTGTGTATATTTTGTTTATATATGCTACCTTAATTATTGTAATCAATTCTTTTAGCCTAATTTTTATAAAAAAATAATGCCTTCAGGTTATTACAGCTTGAAGGCATTTTATTTATTATGCTGCTAATCCCATATTAATTAACACATCTATTTCTTCATATGAAATATCAATGTCAATCCAATCATATGCTTCTCCATTCGCATTTACTGGAGAAATGCTGACATCTGCGTAATTTGGTTCAGAGCATCCGGAAGGAAACTCTACGCTGATCTCCATTGATATTGCTTCAGGATATTTACCTGGAAATAACTCTTCTAATAGACTCTTTTCTGCCGAAAAATAGCATGTAGTTGTTCCAATTTCTTTGTCAATATATTTTTCATGGACTTTTATTCGTTTGTCAATCATAATAACTATACCTCCTAATTTTTTATTTAAAAATAATATCTTATGTCTTTATTATGGGGTATTAATTATTTTTCATAGTATTTATGTTCTGTAGGTTTGCTATTGCGTATTTTTTTTAATTTATGGTATAATAACAAAAAAAGAAGCATAGTATAAACTATGCTTCTCGTGTCAGGTTTTTAAGGGTTTAGTTTAGGATTCATTTGAAAGATCGGTGTTGGCTGCACCGGTCTTTCTTTTCAATATAAATTATTGCTTTCTTTCTTGTACATATGTTATGTTTTAATTGTATTTGTTTAGTGTTATTATTATATATATGTTGTTTCTTTTTTAATAAATGAGCCCCAAAGTAATGGGACTCATTTAATTTTTAGAAGTATATTTTTTTCACTGTATATTTAATTTATAAATTCTCTTTATTATAGATGCGCCCGATAAACTCTGCCGCTTTCCTTAATGCATCGGCTTTATTAACAGGTTCATAGTTATAACAAATTGTTATTACTCTTTTAACAGATGGATCTGGTATGTAATATGGTATTCCGTCTATTGGTTTCCAAAAGGTTACCCAGTAGCCATATTCATAGTTGTCCTTTGCTATTTTTTTGCGATATTTATTTGCGTCCCTAATCTTTACTGGGTGGCATATACCAAATCCGTTTATTAATCCTTCTGAAATAATTCCTTTTTCTTGGTATAATTGAACAGCCTCTTTATTTCCAAAACATGCTACCCAATTATATGTCAGATCTTTTTCTGTTTCATTAAAATAATGATGTTCTAAAAGCTCCTTTTCATTCCGTACCGTTCCATACGACATGGTCCAATTAAACGGATTATCTAATGCCGGATTTTTAATTTTGATAGGAAAATCCTGAGCATCATTGCATCTTAGCTCAAGCCATGCATTAAGTCCATTCTCCAGACATGAAATTAATCCATGCATTGCCGTTCCCGGATTTGTTGTTGATTGGGCCCAATTAGTATGGACAATTTTACTTTCATCGATAATTTTGTTATTCATATGCTACCTCCATATATTTTTATTTCAATTCTATTATGTTTTATATAAAAGTAATTAGGTTTTAGCGTTTAAAAAAGACATGTACATTGTGCTTATATTGTACATGTCTTGTTACTGTATTATATTTATATTATATTTATTTAGATTTTTTCTTGTATGTATAATATCTGTTTTGATTATTTTCTTGAATTGTATTTTCTAAGTTCTTCTCTTAATTTTGCATTTTCGTCTTTTAGTTTTGCGATTTCTGTAAGCAGCTCTTCTTCACGTCTTATATACTTTTGAGAATCAAGCAGCTTCCAATTTACTATCTGCTCAACAGTAGTATCGGTTAAAATATTGCTTTTGTATGCGTCCTGGACTTTCTTTATCTTATTTTCGGAGATATTGTTTTCCATAAGGGCCTCTTTGAGTATACCTTCTGATACAACAATGCTCTCAATTTTATCATCAGGACGTGGAGTCTCACCGGTTTGGACATCGTTATTGTCATCTTCTATCATTTTTCTGAGGCTGTCATTTATGTCATAAATTATTTTTTCTGGATTATTTTCATCTCTGAGAACTTCTTCCAATATTTTTGCGAATAAATCTTTTTTCTCTTCCGAAGTTTGTATCATTGGACACCCTAGGACATTTTCTACGAATTCTGGGTGTGCATTTTTTGGAGTTTTTATATGATAGATTACATTATGTATGTCAGAGCTACGATCCGTAAATGCCGGAAAAGTAAAAGCTATTTCAGGCGCTTTAAGAATCCAATCCCTTACTCTTTCGCTTATCTTTTTTTCTTCGTTGAAATAACTAAGTCCTGGTTTAGATAATTCTATTGGGCAAACTACGCAAATGATGTAATCATATACTTCAGTTGATTCGTCCTGCTTAATACGATCTGTGCCTCTATCTGGTACATCATATGAATCATGGAAAAGTATAATTGCATATGTTCCAACATGATCATAATTGTCTATAATTCTATGAAATAATTCATTAAGAGTAGATTCATTCTTAAGCATTTCTTTCTTTAATTTCATTAACAAATGTTGAGATCCACCTTCTCTTTCAGCCTCATTTGGAAAATTAATTTCAAGCAGATTATCTCCTTGCTTTCCAGATAAGGCCTTTTTGGCCAAATCTAAAAACTTATGTTGTTCTCCGTCTTCTAACGTAAGAAAGTGGCTATTAAATGTAGTTAGTATTTCTTTTTCGCTGCTTACGCAACAGCCTGCAATACGATTAAAAGCACATGAGTCAATTTTCATTCTCTTTTTCAATTCTAGTATCTCTAACTTATTCAATTTTTAATTACCTCCTTTAGTTATTCTGCCAATATTATGTAGGATAAAATTTAATTTATCTTGTTGTTAATCAATCAAAAATGAACTCGGTTCATATTTATATGATTAAATAAAAACAGAATGTCTGTTTGATTTAAACCACAAAAAAATGAACCAGGTTCATATTTGTTTACATTTTTTGGTTTTTTGTATTGAGTGTTTTCTTTTTCTGTGATAGACTTCAAATGAAGGAGGGATTTTATGGAAACTATATCACTATTAAATACTAAAGGCGGTGTTTCTAAAAGTGTTTCAGCTGCATCTATAGCCAGCTTACTTTCAAAAGATGATTATAAAATACTCCTTATCGATTTAGATCCGCAGGCAAACTTATCATCTCTTTTTAGAGAAGAATCGAAAAAGCCTATAGGCGAATTACTAAAGCAAGAATATGTAGATGAAAAAGAACTTAGTTCGTATTTCATTGATACTTATGATGATAATATAAAAATTATCCCTGGTGATGATTCACTTACTGACGTTATATATGTTTTGTATGACCAATCTAAAGAAAAAGATATAAATTATAGGTTGAGGGATCTGTTATCGGCAGTAAAAAATAACTTTGATTACGTCATTATTGATAATAGTCCTTTCTATACATATCTTACCAAACTTTCTTTATATGCATCAGACCTAGTTCTTGCTCCTATTGAAATGGATAATTTCTCTTACGATGGATTAATAGCATTGCTTAATCGAATTATAGAAGTTAATCGAACATCTGATTATGATACCAGGTTTAAAGTTTTTTTTACAAAAGTTAATTCCAGAACTATTCTTTTCCGATCGTTACAAAAGCAATATAGGGAAATTCTCGGTGATATATTTTGTAGTACATACATTCGAAATGATAATAGTGTTCGAGAAGCATCTACGGTTTATTTTCCGGTTCCTGATTATGCTCCAAAATGTAATGCTACTAATGATTATTTATCTCTATTGTCAGAAGTTTTAAACCTTGATCGTTGGTCTATTAGGAGAATTGAAAGCAAATTAAATAAAGTTAGGAGGCAAATTTAATGGCAGGTAAGAATTTCTTATTAGGTGGAAGTGCTGGAGCCACACAGCTTCGTGAAAAGACAGAGAATATAATATATAATTCAGAATTTAATTTTAAGCTTATAAAAATAGAAAAAATTATTCCGAACACATTAAATAAAGATTTTAAGCAAGTAGATATTGATGTTTTGTCTCGTTCTATTGAGGATATTGGTTTGCAGCATAATCTTGTTGTTTTAAAGCAGGATGATGGTAATTATAGGATTATATCCGGGGAAAGAAGATACAGGGCGATCTGCTTATTACTTAAAAGGGATCCTGAACATCCATTAAGTAATGGCATACCATGTAAAGTTTTGAGTAACATTGATGAGGTAGAAGAGGAGATTAGATTGTTACGGTCCAACACCGACACCAGGGAACTTTCGCCTAATGAACGCAGAAAAGCTATACTTAGGCTTATTGACTTATACAAAATTAAAAAGGATAAGGGAGAAATAAAATCTACATATGCTGCTTTAGCGGAAGACCTTCAGATGTCGATTCGGCAAATACAAAAATATGCAGCCACCGGGAATCTTATACCTGCTCTTGAAGAATTATTGGACAAAGGTATAATTGCATTAAACGATGCAGAAAAGTTTAGTATTTTAGATGAAGAAGGACAACTAATGATCGCTGAATTATTGAAAAGGCAAGGTTCAGTTAGTAAAGAAGAACTTGATGAGATAAAACGATTAAAAGAGGAAAAAGAATTATTGAAAAAAGAGCTTAGTTCCAAGATTGAAAACTTAGTAAAAGAAAAAGAGCAGCTCAAAACCCAGATATATGAACAACAAAAGAGGGCAGAAGAGATGTCTCGAATGATGGAGATTCCGGATGTCGATATTGAAAAAATAGTAATGGAAAAAGCCAGAGCAGAAGAGATGGTTGAGAAATTAACAAGACAAAAAGAACAGCTTCATGAAAAATATGAAACTCTAAAGGAAGAACTAAAGAAACCGGTAGAAATTGATTTTAAAAGGTTGGAAGAAATAAAAGCTACTGTTAAAGTTGAAGCAGCATTATCCAGAATAGAAGATGAGTTTGCTATTTTAAAATCAAAGAGTAAAGTATTTTTTTATGAAAAAGACCTTTTTAGTAAATACAAAATTTTATGTGATAGGTTTTTATCTTTGATAGAGAATATAAAAGTTGAAGAAAACCGTGAAATGGAAATTTAATTAAGTTAATAAAACAGCCCTAACCGGTACATAGTTTGGGCTGTTATTTTTTTATATTATGTCTATATTGTTTATACCTTGTATTTATATTATATTATTGTTGTAAGATAACATTTACTTTCAGCCAAGATAGGTTTATTGAATATAATTTTCTTTTTGAGGAAATAGCAGAAGAGTAGGAGAGTAGGAAAGATTCAAATATCGACAAAAGTTTATATTGCTGGCAATTAATTTATTTTGAATCCCTCTATAACCTCGTAAAATCGTTTTTAAGGCCTTTATTTATACTAATACAATTAAATATATTGTCAGATGTATTAAAGCCTGTTATTTTGTCAAATTTTAAGCTTAGTGCTATATCAATATTATGATATAGTCTTATATATTTATTGGATTCATTTTGAAACTATATATGTCCTTATAAAAATGCCTAAGAGTTGTACATCTTAGGCATATCTTATGTTTATTCTTCATTATTATCATCAATTGGCAAAAAGGGTACTAATACTTTCTGTCTAAGTTTATTTACAGCATTTTTTATCTCATTTATTTCATCATCATTCAGGTCTACGAAATGGAAGCAATATTCCCATGTTTCAGAGTCAAACCTGACATCTCCTTGAATTATTGTTTTCATCTCAGCGATCATTTGCATAACTTCCAAAATGTTGTCACGATCGCGATATATTTTTCTTCCGCTTATGGGTAAATATAATTGTCTGCAGAAAAAGTTTCTATGGCTTAACCGAACTTCGTCTTCCTTGTTTATTTCGTTATTTAAGCATTTCTTATGCCATTCATATCGTTCTCCTTGCAGCAATATTGAAACGGCTTTTGCTAATTTATTATTATAAATTTTACCTGAAAGCTTTTTATCCAGGAATACTGCATGTTTTAATCTGTCTGTATATTCAGATGAAAATCTGACGTCTACATGTAGAGATTCGAACGATCTCCCCTTGATTTCTATATTTTTTTCTAATTTCTTTTTTTCCGTATCATTTGTATAATAGAAATCACATTTTATCAAATCGTATATCTTTGTAGTATAGTTATAATTAGATTTTATTCTTCCTACAAAAGATGAAAGCTTAATTAATGAATTATATACTGCCTTATATTCCTTGATACTTATTCTGGTTTTATTAAATACTGTACGAACAATGTCTCGGAAATTATAAGTTATTTTACTGTCTGTAATTAATTTATCTGATGCTAATTTCAAGAGTGCGGTTAATGTAGCTATATCTGTCATAGTTAAACCTGTAACCTGGCATTCTTCACTTTCTTGCTTATCCATTAAAAAATAATATGTTCTTGAATAATATTCATCATTATCTGTTATGTAATATATACTTGTATTATCATCAAGTGTTATTTGTTTAGCTTTAAGGTTTTTATGTAACATCTGCTGGATCTCAGTTTTATCTGCCAATGTGTCAATATTAAGGGCCTTCTCGCCGCGTGTAATTGCTATTCTCTCTTTTCCTTCATTTTTTAAAGGAAATTCAATTTCTAAACCATATGTCTGATTTATATTTTTTCTTGCTTTAGTGCTTGATTCAGTTTTATTAGTTTTTTCCTTATTGTCTTTGTCTAAAGAATAAAGTAATTTTATGTCATTAGTAATATATTTTTTCTTAACTTCTCTTTTCAAATCGTTCCAATAAAGAAAAGACGAAATTAATTCATTTGTATCATTCTTCCATTTTTCCAGGCTGCACAAAATGTTGTCTATATACTCTTTTGTGTTTTTAAAACCTTGGATTACTTCATTGAGGTATTTATTGTTGTCGCCTTGAATTCCATCAAGGATGGTCATTATATACAGCTCTGTCTTTTTGAAATTTTCACATACTTTTTTTTCTTCTTCGTTTGACACTTCATAGGAATCTATATTATGAATAGAGTTGGAGATTGTTTTTAACTTAATAGTATAGTTACCATCTTTATCTTTAAGCATTAATTTATCGCATACTCGTTTGCTGAAAATGTCTTGAAGAAAATTTATTAGTAGTTCTTTTTTAAGCTCTTGAATTCTTCGATGCTGCCTCAATGTTGTTGATTTATATTTTTTTTCAACTTGATTAATCATTTCAGGTATTTCATTATCTGGGTATATATCTTTTAATTTATCTATTACTTTATCGTATATCTCCATTAAGATTCCTCCTTACACTTAAATATACTTGACTTTATAGTTAAATTCAACTTATTTGTTTTGGATATTATTAATGCATTCAAGATTAGTAATTGGATTTTTTGATGCGTACAAAATGTCAAATCCAATTAAATATATCGTTTTTTCTTTGTTTTTAACTAAATAAAATGCCAATAAAATGCTTTTGGATTTTTTTTAGGCGCTTTTTTATCCGGATTATTGTATTTTGGATCTATATGTGCGTACAATATGACGATCCAATTTCATATTTTTTTCCTTTTCAATAAATTAGTTCGGCTCATTTTTTGGATTTTTATATGCGTACGTTATGACAAATTTATTTATTTTTGGATTTCTAATGCGTAAAAATTGACCTTGGGTGATATTTGTATCTTTTTTTAGCTCATATTGAACCGAATTGGGAACGTTCAGATTTTTATAATTTTAAATTGGATTTTTCTAATGCGTTCAAAGTGTCAATTTTATATTATTTTTTGGATTTTTTGTGCGTACAGAATGTCAAAGACCGTTTATTAATCAAATTTGGACGTTTATTAATTAACTTTGGATTTTTTTCATGCGTACTTAATGTCATTGTTAATGAAATTTTTTATATTTATGTTTTTTTTATGTGCGTACAAAATGTCAATCCAAAATTATCGCTCATTATTTTCAATGCTTTCTTTATGTTTGGATTTTCAAAATACGTACTTTTTGTCAAAATGAGATGATTCGTACAGAAAAAAGCGATTTTTACATTTTATCTAAATGCAACATGGTATATTCGTTATGTCTTTGTATATTTTGACCATATGAAATTCCTATTATTGTATATTAAATGATTTCTGGATTTTTTATGCGTACTTTCTGACATTTTTTTATTGAGATTTGTGTTTATAGTCTTTTTATAAAAACATCTAAAATCTTTGATTTTATTACATTTTCTGATTTTCTGAATCTTTAAATTTATTTTTGGATTTTTTTATGCGTGATATCTGTCAAATTTGACGATTACTTTAACAATATTTAAAATATATTCCAAACATATCCTTACAAGTCGGAATTGTATATCGAATGTGCTTTTTAATATTGGTTCCAAAACACCTTTAAGATAAAACCATTAAGGAGGTGGGTGTATATGCCGCAGGCAGAACAATTAAATAATGTAACCGTCTGCAACAAAATACCTGGCTCCTACAAATTGGGTGTTAATATAGTAAAACGCCTTGTGAGTCGTTTACTGAAAAAGGGAGATAGAGTCGCTTTAAATACCAGCGCCAATGCCATTGATCTTATGCTTTATTTTAGCACGGTCTGTGATAATAACAATATGGTATATGATTTCTCTTATACAGAGGTTGAAGACTTTTCTGATATGTCCATACGTAGTTTTTATTATTGTCTTCAGACTCTTAAGAATTTTGGTTTCATAGATTATGAAAGTACCGGCCATGGTACTATTAACATTAAAATTTTAAATAATGATGATAAAGACCTAAGGAAAAATGGATACATAAATACTAACCGTAGCTTTTTTATAAAAGGTACGGATAGTTTTTTTGTGTATCAACAACTTTCCTTGTATGCAAAGAAGACATTATTACTTTTAATTGCCTTGTATAGATATGAATATGGGCTTCAAATTCAAATTAAGACAATTGCTGAATATCTAGGAATCAAAAATACTTCTCTTGTTTTTGCATATCTTGAGGAGCTTAAAGCATTGTTGGGAGAAGATTTTTACAGAATTGATTATAGGTCCAATCCGAAGATAATAATTGCACCTCGATTATATGTATTAATGCCATACGGAGATTATAAGGATCAGGAAACTTATTTGAAGAGAACTATTAAAAAAGCTATTATAGCACGGCAAATTGTATTTGTAGATCTTATTAATAGAACAGTAAATAATAGCAAATTTAAAAAGCAAATTATTTATGAGATTTCCAGCGTATTTATAAAATATGTTTCATTGGGTATAGACTTTATAAAACTTTTAGAGCGCTTCCTGGAATGTTTAAATAATAGGGATCGCATAGATAGAGGATTTGTGTATTCCTTGCAGGTAGAGTTTAAAGCTTTGTATGCAAAAAAGCAAAATGAAATATCTTTGGCCTAGCTCTTTTTACTAGGTCTTTTCTTCATGTAGTTTTCTAAGCATTTCTTTTATCTTTGCATTATCTTTTAGTCCTCATCCACAGTTTATCCACAGATTTATCGACATTTTATGTATTTTTTTTCTCTTTCAAGCTTAATTCATTTATTTTACATCATTTCACTTTGCAAAAATATTATTCACATTTCAATAATTTTTTTAAGTTTTCAATAAACTTATGCACATTGCAATTTTGCAAAGATAGTTAATTTTAGAGTGGCTGATTTTGCAAACTGAATCGTATGATGATTAATAAAAAGCCTTATAAATAAGGCATTCTACACTATTTTTTGCACAAACTATACATATATACTCATATAATATTTATTTATATATAAGCATGTATTTACAAATTTATACTTAAAATGAATTAAATGAGCAAATAAAAAACAAGCGTCTCAGTAAAATTTCTGAAACGCCTGTTGTTTTTTACTTGTATTAGTAGGAGATTGAATTAACAAGCTAAAGCTTCTTGATTGTTGTCAAATTCACTTTTAATTACTGTTTGGACTTTCTTTAACCATTTTTCTATCACGGCATAATCTTCACTAGAAACCTTTATGTTTTTTGCGTAATATGCCTGGCGAATGGTATTGCCTTCTTTATCTAATTCTATAGTTATGTAACTTTTATCCGGATTATCGGCTTTTCTCATGAATATAAGTATATCATCACCGTTAGCAAATTTATTTATGTAACCTGCGAGGCAATTGGCCTGCTGTTCAGCTTCATCCAATATATCCGCAGCTGTTTTTGGTACTATAAATTTGAACCCGTCAATGGTTATGTTATACACTTCAAGTTCTTCAGCTCTTTGACCAATTTTCTCATAACATTCATTTTTTCTTTTTTTGGTTATCTTGTAACTTAGCTGCTTGTGGAATGTTGGTAGGTTTTTGGAATACTTTTCTTTTATTGAGCCATATAACTCTTTTTGCATATTCCATGCGTCTACCATTTCATTTAGAAAACTTTCCCAGTCGTCGCCATAACCCATAATGTATGCATCATACAAAACGTAGTCCTTGAAAGATGAATACTTCATAGGAACAGAAAATAGTTTTGTAAGAAAATCATCATCATTGATATGAGTATAGTAATTATGATTGGTAAAGTTTATTAAAGAATAAGCAGCACTTTCTATAAAATCTCTTGCATTATTTAAGCCGAATGTTTCTTGAATATAATAAAGAATTTTATAATTATAATCTTTCCAAAAATAAAGATCCGGATATTTTGTAAAAAACTCCTTAAGCAAAATGGGAATGGCTTTATACATTTCTATAAACTTATCAACGTATTTGCCGTAATACCATCTATCTTCCCATCCAACCTTGTTAAACATATCTTTTGGAAAACAGTGATTTCTTATAATTTCTACTAAATCGTTGTTTGTAATAATGATTTTAAGATTGTCGTAAAATCTCGACCTATACATGTATTATGTGTATGGTAAAAAAATAAAATAGATATCATAACGCATGAAAAAATATTCTAAAATTGCAATTTCAAATTGAACACTAATAGAATTAAGTTACCTGTACTTTGGCAATCGAATACACCTGATCCAA
>ENA-OWOZ01001125-OWOZ01001125.1-bioreactor-metagenome-genome-assembly--contig:-NODE-1125-length-26795-cov-16.014148_pt1 | contig 26795 bp, 23 predicted proteins | sample MGYA00238140_ERZ651804 | MGnify/ENA primary metagenome ERZ651804 (study PRJEB26910, sample SAMN07631232) | bioreactor metagenome | isolation source: Switchgrass digestor | place: USA: Dartmouth... | reverse complement strand
AGGGTTGGGCTGTTCGCCCATTAAAGCGGTACGCGAGCTGGGTTCAGAACGTCGTGAGACAGTTCGGTCCCTATCCGGCGCGGGCGTAGGATATTTGAGAGGAGCTGACCTTAGTACGAGAGGACCGGGTTGGACGAACCACTGGTGTATCGGTTGTACTACCAAGTGCACGGCCGAGTAGCCAAGTTCGGAAGGGATAAACGCTGAAGGCATCTAAGCGTGAAGCCCCCCTCAAGATGAGATATCCCATGGAGTCAATCCAGTAAGACCCCTTGAAGACTACAAGGTAGATAGGACAGAGGTGGAAGTGCAGTAATGCATTGAGCTGACTGTTACTAATAGGTCGAGGGCTTGACCTGAATGGTTTGGTACAGAGAGTCTGTGAGGTAAGGTCATCGGATAAAGTAAGCAGATGTACCACATTTTCATGTGCAGATTAATGTATTCCTCGATAGCTCAATGGTAGAGCACACGGCTGTTAACCGTGGGGTTGTAGGTTCGAGCCCTACTCGGGGAGTTGTTAATAGTTATCCTTCATGTAGCCTAATGGGAATCAAAAGATGATGATAACTGATTGACAGAAATCAAGAATATATGTTATAATAACAAATGCGGCTCCATGGTCAAGTGGTTAAGACATCGCCCTTTCACGGCGGTAACAGGGGTTCGAATCCCCTTGGAGTCATTTGATATTTTGTAGAATATTTTTTGGACCTTTAGCTCAGTTGGTTAGAGCAACCGGCTCATAACCGGTCGGTCCGGGGTTCGAGTCCCTGAAGGTCCATTTTTATATATTTAAGTATGGCCCAGTGGCTCAGTTGGTTAGAGCGCCGCCCTGTCACGGCGGAGGTCGAGGGTTCGAGTCCCTTCTGGGTCGTAATTCATTTATATGAAAATATTTATGAATCAGCAATTTGGGATCTTAGCTCAGCTGGGAGAGCATCTGCCTTACAAGCAGGGGGTCATAGGTTCGAGCCCTATAGGTCCCATTAGAGCCGGCGTGGCGGAACTGGCAGACGCACAGGACTTAAAATCCTGCGGGACTAACCTCCCGTACCGGTTCGATTCCGGTCGCCGGCATATTCTATGTTCCTTAGAATTAAATAATATGTGTGCTTAGCTCAGCTGGATAGAGCGTCTGGCTACGGACCAGAAGGTCAAGGGTTCGAATCCTTTAGCACACGCACGTAGGATGCATTATGTACATTTGGTATGTAGTGCATCTTTTTTCTGTGCAGTATAATTCCACAAAAATCAAAGGTTCAAAGATTTCGTGTTAAATTAAAAAGTCCGGGCAAACCCAAAAGTTTTAATATGTAAAGTTATTATGCATTACAAAATTAATTTGGAATAATTTATGAGTTAGAATTTTTAAAATAAGATTCTCCTATAAAAAAATAAGAAGCGAGACATATTTTTTTTCATCATATGCCAGAAGCGAAAAAATCTTTATGTATATTAAGCTTCGTAAAGTAAATAATAAGCTTGTATCATCTATATATCTCACTCATTTGTTATAGGAGGTCATTGTCATTATGGAGAATAACAATTCCAGAAATCAAACTTCTAATGTAAGAAATGCAAATAACAGCAAAAACGTTAACAACACTAACAACACAAATAATGCAAAAAATACAGGCACAAGCAGTACAAGTAATTATACAACCGGTACAAGCCGCAATTCAAACTCAACCAGATGTGAGGACACAAATTCCAGAAATTCTACTAAAAACACTAACAGGTTTAGGGATGTAGAAGACATTGATGACAACTATTAAAATTTGATATTGTCAGTGGAAAAACCCCTTTAGACGTAGAGGGGTTTTTTCATGCGCATTTTTGCGCTTACGGAATATAATATAGGGAGAATATTAATATAATATGTAAAGTCTTGTTTAACTTTATACCTTACATGTTATTTACTTTTAAATTTGCTGACTTATCCTAAAGACATCTTCGCATTTTATATAAACTCATTTTATTAAGTCCTGTTCTAAGAGGTGGTGACATAAAGAATGTCTTTTGATACAATCAGAACGAATGACATTTTTAAATATATAGGAAAACCCGATGTGTTGATTATTGACCTGAGAGAGAAAAAAGAATATGATGCCGGACATATTCCTACAGCAATTAATATTCCTTATGAGGAGCTGGATGAGCAAAAAAAGTATCTACCAAGAAATGAACTTCTAATATTTTATTGTGATAGGGGGAATATTAGTTTATTGGCAGCAAGAGATTTAATGAAGGACGGGTATAATATCAAAAGCCTGTATGGAGGTATACGGGCATATCGGGGAAGACTGGAGAAGGTATGATGCCTTTATACGGAAAATATATTTTCATTGACTATAAAGCTTTGGAGCCTTACAATAGCAGATGGGCATGCTAAAGATTGTATAATACCAGGAGGAATAATGGAGCAATTTGAATATATAGTCCCATGCCATTTTGGTATGGAATCGGTGTTAAAAAAAGAATTGGCCGACCTGGGTTATGAAATAACCAGGGTACAGGATGGAAAAGTCAGCTTCCGTGGTGATGAAGCTGCATGCGCCAGAGCGAATATGTTTTTAAGAACGACAGAGAGAGTACTTATTAAGGTTGCAGAGTTTCATGCTGAAAGCTTTAATGATTTATTTGACCAAACCAAGGCTATTTCATGGGAAAGGTATATCCCTGCCGACGGCAAATTCTGGGTAGCCAAGGCCAATTCAATAAACAGCAAGCTTTTTAGCAGTTCAGATATTCAATCAATTATGAAGAAAGCAATTGTTGAACGGCTTAAGCTAAAGTATAAAAAGGAATGGTTTGAGGAAAGCGGAAGCTCTTATCCCATCAGGGTAACCATAATAAAGGACGAGGTAATGGTATGTCTTGACTCATCAGGTGAGTCTCTTCACAAAAGAGGTTACAGAAAGCTCACCAGTCAGGCTCCTATTACAGAAACTCTGGCTGCGGCATTAATTATGCTAACCCCCTGGAACAAGGACAGGATTTTAGTTGATCCGTTTTGCGGCAGCGGTACAATACCGATAGAAGCGGCCTTGATTGGAGCTAATATAGCACCCGGAATAAAAAGAAGCTTTCTGGCCCAGACCTGGAATAACCTGTTTAAAAATAGTATATGGAGGAATGCAAGGCAAGAGGCCGAGGATCTGGTCAGAAAAGATATAGAGATGAATATTCAGGGATTTGACAAAGATGGAGAGACTATTAAGGTTGCCAGAATAAATGCAAAAAATGCTTCTGTTGATAAATATATCCATTTCCAGCAGAGAGCTCTTAGTGAACTGTCCAGCAATAAAAAGTATGGGTTCATTATAACCAATCCCCCTTACGGAGAGCGTCTGGAAGAAAAGAGAAAAATGCCTGAGCTTTATAAAGAGATAGGCGAGGTATTTAGCAAGCTTGACACTTGGTCGTATTTTATTATATCAGCCTATGAGGATGCACAAAAATATATCGGAAGAAAGGCCGATAAAAACAGGAAGGTTTATAATGGCATGATGAAGGCTTATTATTATCAGTATATGGGGCCAAAGCCGCCCAGACAAGGCCTGGACTGATTAAAAGTGGCTTCTTGCAGAAGCCGGCTCCTTTACAATTCTCTCTTATAAATTTATTCAAGTATTTATTAATTATCAAAACAAGCTATAAATTGACTATTAATCATAATAAAAGCTGTATGGATTGCCTTCCTTAGTGTAGCTGGCATCCATACAGCTTACTTAATCTCCAGGTATATCTTCAATTTCCATTCAAGACATTATTAATTTTTATTCTTTTCCAGCCACTGTACTATGTCGGCATATACCTCATTATTATTTATTTCATTCAGGAGCTCATGCCTGCATTCGGGGTATATCTTGCTGCTTACATTTGAAAAGCCCAATTTTTTCAGCTTTTCAATTAACCTGCTTATATCCTTTCCATATCCTCCTACAGGATCCTGAGCACCACTTATAAAAAACAGAGGGATGCTTCTTTTTGTGGCCTTCATCATTTTCTTGTTCGCCGCCAGGCTTGTAAGCTTAAGTAAATCATAATAATAGGAGGCGGTACAGGTAAAACCGCAATAGGGATCATGTATGTATAAACCTACCACGGTATTACTTCTGCTTAACCAGTCAAATGCAGTTCTTGTAGACAATGCAATATATTTTTTGCCTTCTAATATAAGCTTTCTTAAAAAAGGTGAATAATGCTTTTCGCCTTTAAGCTTTCTGATTAAAAAGGCCAGAAGTATACCGAATTTCAGTATTAGTCGGGGCGGATTCGCCGTTCCACACAAGATAACACCATTAAATTTATCATAGCTATGGAGAACATTTCTGGCAATAAGCGAACCCATGCTGTGACCGAATAAATAAAACTTGCTGCTTCTGTTGTTGCTCTGAATGTAATTGCAAATGTTTATTGCATCCTGTACAACCGTCTTATAACCGTCAGGCCCGAAGTAGCCCAACTCGCTGAGTTTTTTGTCAGTTCCGTGGCCTCGGTGATCATAGCAATAGACATCGTATGAATGACCTACTAAATATTCGGCAAAATTGTAATATCTTTTCTGATGCTCGGCACTTCCGTGCAGTATTAAAATGCTTGCTTTCGGCTTCCCGGAGCAGATATAGTGGGTAAGCCTGGTAACATATCCGTCGCTTTGCCTGATTGATATATAATTTATATCGCTCATTGTCACTATCTCCTTAAATTGAGATGGCATTTTTTGAAAATATTATATATTTTTTCAGAAGAAAATGCAATATTGTGTCATTTTTGTAGCGAATTTTGTAAAAAAATATTGAGCGTCTGGTAATGTTAATGTATAATTTATAATATATCATATCTTTTTTAATATATAAAGTAGATTCATCCAAAAAGTGGGGGTTATATGGATATAACGCTTCTTAAAAAAGCAGCTTTACATAGTGTGCTATTAATGGTATCCGTTATTTTTTTATCCATTATAACGGATATTGCTCCTTTGTTGCTTTACAGGGAAGTAGATGATATGAATATGAGTAAAGATCTTATAGTCGCCGACAATATGGTGTATTCCAGCTATAAAAAAGCCGGTGCAGCGACGCTTAGTTTATCTTTGGATGTCGCTGAAAATACTGCCGATATTCGGCTGTCTGATGTAGAAGCAATAAAGAAAAAGATTGAGACTGAGGTTTTGCAAAAGCTGGGCAATGAATTTCTTGTGATTTCAAAACCAAAGGGAGAGTCTGTCGGGCTTACTCTGGAAAATATATATATTGATAAAACTATTAAAATATACATTACAGGAATGGCAGATAATAATATAAGCAGCAATATGATCCTGAGAATCAGGGGCGACGAGCTATTTGCCGGCGAACCGCAATATACGGAAATAGTTAGCCTTGAGCTTGACGAAGATGATCAGACACTTAAAGAGCTAGTCCGCAAGGACTACGGCAGGGATTTAAGTCATGGTATTGCAATAAAAACCTTTGAGGATACTGACAGTAAGCTGTATACAGCTCAGCTTGATATTACTTTGAGTAGTGTATATGAGTGCTTTGTCTACGAAGATGAAGATAACTATTATATTGATCTGAAAAAGCCCTCGGAGCTTTATGATAAAATAGTAGTTATAGATGCCGGTCATGGCGGCAAGGATGGAGGGGCTGTTTCCAGGAATAACAGGTATTGCGAGAAGGATTTGAATCTTGATATACTATTAAGGCTTAAAGACCTACTGGAAAAGACAGATATCAAGGCTTATTATACCAGAACAACGGATCAGACGGTTTATTTGCGTCCGAGAGTTGAATTGGTCAATGCGGTTGATGCAGATTACTTTATAAGCATTCATATCAACGCCAATAAAAAATCCTCGCCAAATGGCATGGAAGTACTTTATTATGATAATGAATTTAAAGGAGTAAAATCAAAGGATTTGGCAATTTTGTTTTCTAAGGAGCTGGAGAAGACCGTTACTTTAAGGCAAAAGGGAATCGTTAATAGAACTCCTGAAGATTTATACATCCTGGATCATTCGCTGGTACCTACTGTTTTATTGGAGCTGGGATATATTTCAAATGAAAAGGATCTGGATTACCTTACTCGGGAAGAAAACAGGCAGCGAATTGCTAATGCAATTTTTAACGGAATTTTAAGAGCATATAATGAGCTTCCTGTGACAGATTGATACTGCTGAATGCAAGCTGTGATAGATAAAACTGATTTGACAGATTGGAGATTTGCATGAGGAGAGTTATATTTGCTACTTCTAATGAAGGTAAGATGAAGGAAATCAGGGAAATTATGAAGGATATGGATATTGAGCTGCTTTCCTTAAAGGATCTTGACATTAATCCAGATATTGTTGAGAATGGCAGTTCATTTGAAGAAAATGCTATTATAAAAGCTAAACAGGTTATGGAGATTACCGGTGAGATAGTAATGGCGGATGATTCGGGAATTGAAATTGACTATCTGGGAAAAGCTCCTGGAATTTATTCCGCCAGATTTCTAGGTGAGGATACACCCTATGATATCAAGAACCAATATATACTTGATAAATTGGCTCAGGCAGAGGATGAAGAACGCAGTGCCAGATTTGTTTGCGTTATAGCCTGTGCCTTTCCTGACGGCAAAATCATAACAAGCGAGGGAATTATAGAAGGATATATAGCGAAGAAAATATCAGGCAGTAATGGTTTCGGATATGATCCGATTTTTTATGTGCCTGAGTACAGCTGTACCACGGCAGAGATGCCGCCGGAATTAAAAAATGAGATAAGTCACCGTGGCAAAGCCTTAAGAAGTATGAAAAGTAAATTGAAGAATTATTTATAAATAGCAGCATGGAGTTTGTCAATGAAGATTCTAATTATAAGCGATACACATGGAATGAATCATAATTTTATGACTGTGCTGAGAAGGGTTTCCCCTATTGATATGCTAATTCATCTGGGGGATTTTCAGGGCAGTGAGGAATTTATAGATGCGTCGGCATCCTGCAGATGTGAGTTTGTTTCGGGTAATAATGATTTTTTTAATAGGCTGCCAAAGGATAAGGTTATACAGATTGGCAAATACACTATTTTTTTGACTCATGGTCACAAATATGGTGTTTACTATGGAACCGACAATATAATAGAGGCTGCAAGGCAGCGTAACGCAGGTATTGCTATGTTCGGGCATACTCACGTTCCAATGATAAATATGACAGAAGATGTATGGCTTATAAATCCCGGCAGTCTGTCATTTCCAAGGCAAAATGGCAGAATTCCAACATATATTATTATGGAGCTTGATGCTGCCGGGGATGCCCATTTTACATTGAATTATCTGAAAGCGGACAGCTAGCCGGGAGGAGTTTACTATTTATAGAATTAGCTGAAAAATAATTTAAAATAAGGGCTGAAAAAGGGTTGAAAAAGATATAAAAAATGTTGACAACAGAGTCATGCTATTATATAATAACTCTTGCGTCACGGTTTTGAATGAAAAACAGCTGATGACACCGGACGTAAGACATTCGATTGTGACAACTGTTAGACAAGACATTTGATTTCTTGGCAGTACCACATTGAATATACGGGGTGTGGCTCAGCTTGGCTAGAGTGCTTGATTTGGGATCAAGAGGTCGCAGGTTCAAATCCTGTCACCCCGATTAAATAATATTCGAGGGTACAGGTTGAGTTAAGAACCGTTTGCATATTAAGATTAGCGGTTACACACAATAAAATAAGTAAATAATATGCGGGTGTAGTTCAATGGTAGAACACTAGCCTTCCAAGCTAGATACGTGGGTTCGATTCCCATCACCCGCTTGATATATGGCATCAGCTTGCCATTACTATCAATGTGCTAGTAGCTCAGTTGGATAGAGCAACGGCCTTCTAAGCCGTGTGTCGGGGGTTCGAATCCCTCCTGGCACATTTATGCAAAAGATTTTTTTTATTATTAAATATTTTTATGGTGGGTATAGCGCAGTTGGTTAGCGCGCCAGATTGTGGCTCTGGAGGTCTAGGGTTCGAATCCCTATACCCACCCTATATTATTAACAAAGTCTGCAAAGACTTTTTGTTTTAGTAAGACTTTTTATTGGGCTATCGCCAAGCGGTAAGGCACAGGACTTTGACTCCTGCATTTCGGTGGTTCGAATCCACCTAGCCCAGGTAAGACCTGTTAAGAGCAAACATAAATATTAACAATACCGTTGGGTACAATATTTTTAAAATATTAATGTGCCATGAGACATTAGCTCAGTCGGTAGAGCACATGACTTTTAATCATGGTGTCCCGGGTTCGAATCCCGGATGTCTCATTATTATACTGATTGATGTTTATATATATAATAATTGATTTTTGCGGATGTGGCGGAACTGGCAGACGCGCTAGACTTAGGATCTAGTTCGAGAGAGTGGGGGTTCAAGTCCCTTCATCCGCATTTTTTATGCCTTCGGGAATATGAAATTAGTTAAATACTTCTTATGAATCCAAAATTATAGCCAAGGATATAATGCCTTGGCTTTTTAATTACTTAATTTTTGCTAATGCTGCCTTATTTTCGGGTTAAATTCTGAAATAAATGCCAAACACTTTGCACCCTTATCCTGCAACTGAATAAACTAAATTGAGGATATAGATTTTTTTGCTTAAGCGTACCTTGGGAGGTAATAATGTTTAGACAGAACAGCGGTTACTCCGGAATACCCTATGACGATATTAATTGGTATGATGTAGTAGGCCAACCCTTTGGAACCGCCATTAATTTCAATGCCATAATTCTTGGTGATGCCAGCAATATTGTTGATACCAAAGGCGGTATGGCTATAGGAGGCAATTTTACAAGTTCAAGAGGCTTGACCCTGGGTTACGGAAATGATGGAAAGCTTACAGGTACAGGCTACAGTCCTGATGCGGTCAGATTTTTGGTAGGCGGCGATATTGCCATGCAGGGCCCGCTCGTTGTTATAGGCCATGTTGTAGGAGGAGGAAAATTCCGTGCAGGAAGAGGAAGTACTTATATGATAGGAAAGGATGGCAGTCCGGAGCAGGCACAGATACTGACGGACCTCTACCAGGCTCCGGGAGGAAGCGTATACTGGAGATTGTCGGATCGGGGTAGCCATTACGCCGTTTCAAGCTATGATGTGCCCAGATTTATTCCAGCAGACAGAATAGGAGCGGATGTCTCCGGATTCTTTGATGATGCCTTCGACAATATCAGCTATTATCATGGCTGTATTTCGGATTTGCAGCCAAACGGAACTGTAACGGAGCATTTTCATGAGTGGATACTTAGAGGAAATGATCCCAGACAAAATGTATTCTTGATTGATGCACGTCCAAACGGTATATTGAACAAGGAAATCCGTTTTGAAATCCCTGAAGGAAGCATAGCGATAGTCAATATAAGAACAGGTGACAATGCGCATCTAAGGTACGGACTGTGGGGAAGTGAAAGACTGGCTAACCGTACCCTGTATGTATTTAATGATGCCAGAAATATTTATATGGAGGTTCCTGCCGCCATATGGGGAAGCATACTGGCACCGCAGGCGACATTCCATGCTCATCAAACGGGTGGAACAGTAAGTGGCAATGCTGCCCTGGGAGCTCTTATGGTGAATGCCGGCAGCGGCTTTGAATTTCATCTTTATCCCTTTGTTGGAGGCGTAGAATGCGGATATATGGAGATGCCTGAGGAAGAGGAAATTCCGGAAATACCACTTGTCCCGACACCGCCTGAAGAGCCGGAGATTGCACCTATGCCAATGCCTGCGCCGATGCCTGAACCGGAACCGGTACCAACACCACAACCGAGACCGGTACCAAGACCTATACCATCACCGGAACCGGCACCGATGCCAGTACCTAGACCTGCACCTCAGGCTCCACCTGTTCAGATGCCACAGCAAGAATGTCCGGAATGCCCCGAATGTCCGGAATGCCCAGAATGCCCCGAATGTCCGGAATGCCCGGAGCAGGAAATACATCTCAGGATTCAACCGGTAATACCGGTTCCTGTAAGGTTTCCGCAAAAGGCTGATTGTAAGATAGTAGCGGGCTTAATCTTTGGCTGCATATGGGGCTGTGAATGCTGCTGTGACCATCAGTGGCTGGTAAGGCTTTATAAAAACTGTGGAGACAGCAAGAAGCTGTTGTACGAAGAAAAAATAGGCTCCTGCGGTTGCTTTGAGTTTAAGGTGCCATACGACGATTTTTACGGGCTGGAGATTTGTCCGATTAAAAGGACCAGGCTACAAGGCAATTGCAAGCCGGTTCTTTCATTGAAGAATGTAGGTGTTGCCAATCTGATGATTTATTAGAAGGGAAATATAAGGATCTGTTGCCTGAAAAGCGTATATTCTAAAATGCTGATATTATATCAGCAAGTATTATATAAACTAGTATTATGTAAGCTAATGTAATATTGGTCATGCTAATAATAATGAAGTGAAATGCTGTCCGGAAAAAGGGCAGCATTTTATATTCTGTCTGGGAAAATAGATGGAAAATAAATATTGATTAGCTTTCTTACTAACTATATAATAAAAGCAAATATATTGCTTTATCCGGGACAGGCAGGCACAAGCTGCCGATTCCCCGGATACACAGACTGTAATGAAAGGTTGGGTGTTATTAACATGAGTAAGGTATATATTTTTCTGGCAGACGGATTTGAGGAAATAGAGGGCTTAACTGTTGTGGACCTGCTCAGAAGGGCTGGTATTGATATTGATATGGTTTCCATAAGCGGAAGCCTTGAGGTGCTTGGCGGCCATAATATTACAGTAAAGGCTGATATGCTGTTTGAGGATGGAGACTATTTGGATGCTGACATGCTGGTGCTTCCGGGAGGAAAGGTAGGCACCGATAATTTGGCGGCTCATGAAGGACTGGATCGCCTGCTGAGGGATTTTGCCTCAAAGTCTAAATTGCTGGCAGCCATTTGTGCAGCCCCCAGCGTATTGGGCAGCAAGGGCTTGCTGGATGGCAAAAAGGCCATTTGCTATCCCGGCTTTGAGGGATATTTGAAGGGAGCAACCATAACTGACGAGGCTGTTGTGACAGATGGAAATGTCATAACCTCAAAGGGAATGGGAACAGCCATTGATTTTGCACTGGCTATTATTAAGAAGCTTAAGACGGAAGAGGAAGCAGAAAAAATTGCTGCATCTATTCAATATGCGCATTATAACTAAACATTTTTATATGCTATAGCTGAATATATAAGCTATCTTAACACCGAAGTTGTTCCGGCTGCGTTTCAGGCTTCATTCAGATTTAAGCCGACAATGTGTAAAGAATCTGTCTGGGCAAATTCTTTACACATTCTATTTTTTGTATGGGAGTATTTTTTTTCGAAGAAGAAAGAGGCAGATTATATTTGGTATGACCATTCCGGCATTTACAAGGTCTGTAAATTCCCACACCAGCTCCAGGGTCATAATGCCGCCAATGAAAATCATGACAATATAACAGATTTGATAGGTTCCTATTCCGCTTTTGCCAAAGAGATATTCAACGGCCTTTTCTCCAAAATATGACCATCCGATAAGTGTAGCTACGGCAAAGGCAATCAGGGACAGGCCAAGGCATGTTCTGCCAAAGGGTATAGCCATAAAGGCGGCGGTTGTAAATTCGGTAAAGGAGTAGCCGGCCACGGATGCAGGATTTTTAAGCAGATTGGATACTATTACAATTCCGGTTATAGCACACATGACAACCGTATCCCAGAATGTTGCACTCATGGAAACAAGGGCCTGCCTGGACGGGTGTGATACCCTGGCTCCTGCTGCTGCAATTGCCGCCGAGCCCAGTCCTGCTTCATTGGTAAATAGGCCACGGGCAATGCCGTATCTGGCAGCGGTACGCAGGCTGCTTCCGATAAAACCACCGGCCACGGCAGCAGGGAGCCGGCTGGGCGTAAATGCTGCCCTTATAATAAACCCCAGAGATGGCAGCAGATATTTGTAATTTATTATCAGTATTATTATGCAGCCCGCTATATAGAAGAAACCCATAGCGGGAACCAGCCTGCTGCATATCCTGCCTATGGATTTGACTCCTCCGATTATAACAAGACCGACTATCACAGCAGTCGCCATACCGACTGCATATTCCGGCAGCCCCCACAGGGAATGGGCGGTTTCTGTTATAGCCCTGGCCTGTGTTGAGCAGCTGACTCCGAATGAGGCAAGCAGGGTAAGATAAGAAAAGATTACAGCCAGCCATCTTTTATTCAAGCCATATTCCAGGGTATACATAGGACCGCCAATATATGAGCCGTCCGAGGTTTTTTGCCGGTAGAGCACACCCAGGTAGCATTCTGCATATGTAGTTGCCATACCGAATATTCCGGTAAGCCAGCACCAAAAAATCGCTCCAGGGCCCCCAAGGGCTACGGCTGTTGATATGCCGACAATGTTGCCTGTACCGATTGTGGCTGCCAGAGTGGCACTCAGGGCGGCAAAGACGCTTATGTCACCTTCTGCATTCTTGTCAGGAGAAACGGACAGGCGAATAGCAGTCATAATATACCTTTGAATACCCTTCAGATGAGCGGTAAAATAAATGTGGGAACCGAAAAGAAGAACAGGAATAGGAAGGCTCCAAAGAAAATTATTAATACTACTGATAATGCTAATCATCAACTGCCTGCTCCTAAAATATATTTTTATAAATTATGAGAACAAAAGAAAAAATAGTACAACGTTACCTGATCTAATCGATATAAACAAAGACAGGGGATAAATCACCGGTGCCGTGATATTAAATTAAGGATAATAGAAATAGACCATTTTTAGCTTAACGGCATAATATATTGAAGGAATGGGCGGGGAGATGTTGTTGACAAAGAATAAGCGGTAAACTATACTTACTTTGAATTAAGAATAAAAAATATAATAAAGTATATCGGGTGATATTTTGACAAAGCAATTTCAGGGGTTAAAGATAAATTATATAGAAAAGGGAAGCGGAAAGGAGCTTCTGCTGCTTCATGGGTGGGGTTCTAATATAAAATTATTTCAACATATAATAGATTGCATGGAAAAGACACATCGGGTGATAGCCCTGGATATGCCGGGCTTTGGTGAAAGTGATGAACCACCCATCTCCTGGAATCTTGACGATTATGTTAATTTTGTAATTGCCTTTGCGAAGGAAATGAACTGCAGGGAGCTAGTGCTGCTTGGCCATTCCTTCGGAGGAAGGATCATAATCAAGATGGCAAATCGGACAGACCTACCCTTTAGTATCAGCAAGATAGTCCTGACCGGAAGTGCAGGAATTCTTCCGCCGAAGACATTGAAAAAAAGACTCAAGGTTTTAATATATAAAACTGGCAAGAAAGTACTGGCCCTTCCACCGGTTAAGGCTTTATTTCCGGATGCGCTGGAGCAGCTGCAGAAAAGAAGCGGATCAAGCGACTACAGAAATGCTACTCCTGTGATGAGGGAAACACTTGTAAAGGTAGTGAATGAGGATTTGAAGCCATTACTTAGTGCGATTAACTATCCGACCCTGCTGATCTGGGGCGACGAAGATACGGTAACACCAATTAGTGATGCAAAATGCATGGAAGAGCTGATTCCTGATGCGGGATTGGTTATTGTCAAGGGCGGAAGCCATTATGCATTTGTTGAACAGCCTTTTTTCGTGAATAAGGTACTGCAGGCATTCTTAAATGAATGACATAAGCACAAGGGGAATTTTATATGATTTGGACTATATTATTAATAATTTCTTTTTCTTTAGCTATAGCAACACATTCCTTGCATCAAACCCATATGTTCCAATTGAACACATATAAGCCGAAGGTTCAGGTAAAATGGCTTTTCACAAACAGAAGAAGGCTGATAACACAAAGCGTCGGTGTGCTTCTGCTGACTGCGTGGATCCTGCTTCATCTGCCGAGCGGTGTGATCGCTGCAGCTGTTATTTTTCTGATAACAGCATATTTATCAAGCAAAAAAAGCTACAAAAAACCGTTGGTATATACCAGCCGTGTAATAAGGCTGCTGACTACGCTTGGAATTCTTCTTGTGGGAGCTGTTGCTGCCACTATTATATTAAGAGAGGAAAATGTGGCGCTTGCACTTATACTTCCGGGATTTTATATTTTTGCTCCCATCCTGGTGCTATTGTCAAATCTGATTAATCAGCCCATAGAAAAAGCAATAAGACAGTGGTATATTAATGATGCAAAGAAAATACTGGCTGGTATGCCCCGGCTGACAGTGATTGGGGTTACAGGCAGCTATGGAAAAACCAGTGTGAAATTTTTCCTCAGCAAGCTGCTGTCCTGTGAGTATAATGTACTTCATACTCCGGAAAGCTATAATACACCAATGGGCATAGTTAAGACCATTAGAAATGAGATGAAGGCCTTCCATGAAATTTTTATTTGTGAAATGGGAGCCAAAAACGTGGGTGATATAGCTGAAATATGTGATATTGTAAAGCCTAAGCACGGAGTAATTACAGCTATCGGGCCACAGCATCTGGAGAGCTTTCATTCAATTGAAAATATCCTGAAAACAAAATTTGAGCTGGCGGATGCAGTTGGCGGCAATGGGTTCTTGTTTCTGAATTATGATAATGAGTATATCAGGACAAAAAAAGAATATCCCAATATTGTAAGCTATGGCATAAAGCCGGAATATGATATGGATTATCTGGCTTATGACATACAGGTATCCTCAGCAGGTACAAGATTTAAAATGAAGGATGAAAATAAAAGGGAATATGAATTTACCACAAAGCTGATTGGGACACATAATGTAGAAAATGTAGCTGCCGCCATTGCGGTTGCCAATAAGCTGGGGATTCCTATGGAAAAGCTGGTTATGCAGGTAAAGCAGATAAAGCCGGTACCCCACAGACTGCAGTTGATTAAACGCAATGACCTGTTAATTATTGATGATGCATACAATTCCAATCCCAGCGGTGCAAAGGCCGCTTTGGATACATTAAGCATGTTTGAAGGCGTTAAAATTATGATGACGCCTGGTATGATTGAGCTGGGAAGCAGGCAATATGAATGCAATAAAACCTTCGGCATACAGGCCTCAAAGGTATGTGATTATGTGGTTCTGGTAGGCGAGGAGCAGACAAAACCTATCTATGACGGCCTGATGGAAGCTGGCTTTAGCAAAGAGTGTATCCGTGTTGTCTCGGATTTGCAGGATGGCTTTAGCTTTGTAGACCATATTAATGCCGGGGGACAGGAGAAAATATTATTGCTGGAAAATGATCTTCCGGACAATTATTAATGAGATTCCGGGCTTGCTATATTGCCGGTATTGCAATAAGAAAGGGAGAGAATTATGAAGATTAAGGTTGGAGTGTTTTTTGGGGGTAACAGTGTAGAGCATGAGGTCTCTGTTATATCAGGATTGCAGGCAGTGCATGCTTTTTCCGTTGAGAAGTATGAGGTTATCCCGATTTACATAAGCAAGAGCAATCAAATGTATGTAGGGGAGCATATCGGTAAGATTGAATCCTACAGGGATATCAATGCTTTGATTAAAAAAAGCAGAGAGGTATTGCTGGTACGGGAGGGAAATAAGTTCAACCTGATCTACTATCCTGTCAAAAAGCTTGGAAATCCTGTATACAGCTCCATTGATGTGGCATTTCCGGTTGTGCATGGAACCAATGTTGAGGACGGTACCCTTCAGGGATATTTCAGACATCTGCAGATCCCCTTTGCCGGCTGTGATGTGCTGGCCTCTGCAGTCGGCATGGATAAGTATGTAATGAAGGCGGTATTAAAGGCACAGGATATACCGGTTCTGGATTGCTGCCGTATTTTCCACAAGGATTATATAAAAAATCAGGAGGAATTCATTCAGAAAGTTGAGAATGAAATTAACTATCCTGTAATTGTCAAGCCTGTTAATCTGGGATCAAGTGTTGGCATAAAGATTGCCAGAGATCGGGATGCTTTATATGAGGCGATTGAATATGCCTTCCAATTTGCCAAGGGTATATTGGTGGAAAAGGCAATAACAAGCTTAAGGGAAATAAACTGCTCCGTATTGGGTGACAGCGAAGAAGCTACTGCTTCCGAATGCGAGGAGCCAATCAACAGCGATGAAATCCTCAGCTATCAGGACAAGTACGTTTCCGGAGGAAAGCAGGAAGGCTCCAAAGGTATGAGTGGAGCAAAGAGGATACTGCCGGCTAAGCTGACGATGGAGCAGAGGGATGCAATAAGGCAGCTGGCTGTAAAAACCTTTAAAGCTTTGGACTGCAATGGTGTTGCCCGTATCGATTTTATGATTGATACAAGCACAGATAAGATATATGTGAATGAGATCAATACAATTCCGGGCTCTCTTGCCTTCTATTTATGGGAGGCGGTCGGTATAAGCTTTTCACAGATGCTTGATCGCATGGTTGAGCTGGCCCTCAAGAGGGACAGAGAGAATAAGGATATTGTATATTCCTTTGATTCTAATATCTTATCTAATATGTCCTTTGGAGGGGCAAAGGGAGCTAAGAGATAATTTGCCGTATCTTATCCTGATAACGAGAGGTAATAATGCGATTGCAATTATTGAAATGACCTCCTGCTGGAGATGGATGGCAGAAATGGAGGGAGAGAATGGATTTATGGGCCCTATTCCTGTAAAGGAAGATTTTATGCCCGGTGATGTGACATCATCGGAATGTATGGATGAGCTGGTGGATTTTTATGAGTATAGCAAAGGCTGCAGCAAAATATACCGGGCAAAGCCTGCCTATTATGAAATGGGGATTCCGGGTGCAACAGACAAATGCTATATGCGCCTGAGGGTGGCAGAACATAAAAAAGAGCTGGACAAGCTTATAAGCATGGATTGTGCACAGAGAAAATCCTTTGTGCTTGAAGGAATGAGGCTTAAGGTATATATAAATAATATTGAAGCACAGCTGGATGATGTTGTAATAGATGAATCCGGTATCCTTCTGGATATGAGCTGCGTTGGTGAGGCATTAAGCAGCGCTCCATTAAGGGATGTTATGGTTGAAATTGGATTTGTCATGCCTATGCTGAAGTCGGATTGCAAGCTCCTGGCATCAATAAGTGAGCCGACCTATAGTCCTATTATTGAGCTGTCATATCCGGAGGATAAGTATAAGGTTACAATGCTGCCATTCCTTAATGGAAATACCTCAAGTAAGGATGCAATGCATTATGACGGAATCTGTGAAATTGTAGTTAATGATGACTGGATTATGCCAATGAGCGGTGTTGCATTTTTAATAAGCGTAAAATAAATACTTGAAGAAATAGTTTTAAATTTATACAAGCAGAGCTTCGCGCAGTCGAAGCTCTTTTTTGACTGTTTTTTTCGTTGCTTCTTTCTGTTGAATATATTCTTGATTGTTTTGACAATATAAATAATAGATTTCAATTTCAAGCAGAATGCTTTTATAAAGCGTTGGCATCTTTTTTACTTGTATATAAACCATGGTTATCTAAACAATAATTACCATAATAAATTTTTGATTGATGCAAACAATAAGAGTACAGGCAATACAAAACGAAATCACGCGCGGTGATATTATATAAAAACCGCTGAACCTACAAAAAGCTGATTTTGAATTTGTTTGCTTTGAACTTGAATTAAAACGGAGGTGAAAAATATTATGGCAGGTAATGTTGATTATTCAAGACAGTCTAACAGAGCATTAGTTCCTCAGGCAGCTGAAGCTCTTAACCGTTTTAAGTATGAAGTTGCTAATGAGCTTGGTGTTCCGTTAAAGCAGGGCTATAACGGTGACTTAACAAGCAAACAGAATGGTTCTGTTGGTGGCGAAATGGTAAAACGTATGATTAAAGCTCAGGAACAGGCCATGTCTGGCGGAGCACAATAATAACTACAATGCTTTGTCGGATGTCACTGATAACAGCTTATCACTGGCTGTGTCAGTGACATCTTTTTTATTGGGTTCCCAAATATATTTTTATGTGTTAAAATGTTACGGTATAAACAAAGAAACAGCTTTACCGGTAAGCTTTGAACAGGCCTGCCGAGTATATAAATAGCTTATTATCAGCAAATGAATAGCGGCATATACTTTTATAGAAATAAGAAAGGATATGGTTTTATGGGAAAATATTTCGGCACTGACGGTTTCCGAGGAGAGGCAAATGTGGATCTTAATGTAATGCATGCCTATAAGGTGGGCAGATTCTTAGGCCATTATTTTGGAAAGGATCATAAGGCAAAGATAGTTATCGGCAAGGATACCAGAAGATCAAGCTATATGTTTGAATACTCTCTTGTTGCCGGACTGACGGCCAGTGGTGCCGACGCCTATCTGCTTCATGTTACTACAACTCCAAGTGTTTCCTATGTTGTCAGGACCGAGGGATTTGACTGCGGTATAATGATTTCGGCAAGTCATAATCCCTTCTATGATAACGGTATAAAGATTATAAACGGCAGCGGATATAAGATGGAAGCAAGCATAGAGGAAATGATAGAGGAATATATCGACAGCCCCGAAGACAATTTGCCCTTTGCCACCAGAGAGAATATAGGTAAAACTGTGGATTATTCAATGGGTAGAAACCGCTACATAGGTTATCTGATATCCCTTGCCACAAGATCATTTGAGAACATAAGGGTCGGTCTGGATTTGGCAAACGGCTCGGCTACAACCGTGGCAAAGGGTGTGTTTGATGCGTTGGGAGCAAAAACTTACGTTATCAATAATGAGCCTGACGGTACGAATATAAATCGAAACTGTGGTTCTACCCATATTGAACAGCTTCAGAAGTTCGTGGTTGACAATGGCCTGGATATAGGCTTTGCATATGACGGAGATGCGGATCGTTGCTTTGCGGTTGATGAAATGGGCAATATTGTAGATGGTGACAAAATCCTTTATATATGCGGAGTATATCTGAAGCAGAACAATGAGCTGGTCAACAATACCATAGTAACTACAGTTATGTCCAACCTGGGCCTATACAAGGCGCTGGACAAAAAGGGCATCAAATATGAAAAGACCGCTGTTGGTGACAAGTACGTCTTTGAAAATATGATGGCTAACGGCCATGTTCTTGGAGGGGAGCAATCGGGCCATATCATCTTCAGGAAGAATGCGGTTACAGGTGACGGAATATTAACCTCTCTTAAGGTGATGGAGGTAATGCTTGAAAGCAAAAGCAGCTTATCGCAGCTACATAAGGAGATGGTTAGCTATCCGCAGCTGCTTGTGAATGTCAGGGTCAGAGATAAAAAGGCGGCACTTGAGGATAAGGCGGTTAGCCAGCTGATAAAGGAAGTTGAGAAGGAGCTGGGAGATGATGGCCGTATTCTGGTAAGGGGAAGCGGTACTGAGCCTGTTGTCAGAGTTATGGTGGAGGCGGCAAGCCAGGAGCTGTGCCGTGGGTATATAGACCGGGTGGTAAATCAAATGAAGGATATGGGTCATGTTATAACTGAATAAGAGAATGGCAATAATCAAATTATTATGCTTCATTATCAGCTTTTTTGTATAAATTTATTGATACTGCGGGAAATTTGGAGCTCTTTTGTGTGGGAAATTAATAAATTTACAGTACAATAAGGAAATTAAAAAGAAATTATGGTATTTACAGAATCGTTATGTTATAATATACTATTGTCAAAATGCCGTTATAATAACATGCACTTAAAAAAGGGGCCATATGCTCCCAAAATCCTAGGAGGAAGAAATTATGAGTTTTCAGGTTGAGATATTGGAAAGAAACATGGCAAAGCTTACAATAGAAGCTACTGCTGAAGAATTTGAAAATGCAATGGAAAAAGCATACCGTAAGAACCGGCATAAAATAAATATTCAGGGCTTCCGCAAGGGTAAGGCTCCCCGTGCCCTGATCGAGAAGATGTACGGACCGGGGATCTTTTATGAGGATGCTGCCAACGAGATCATTCCGGAAGCATATGAAAAGGCTGCTATCGAAAGCAATCTTGAAATAGTATCCAGACCGGAGATAGACATTGTTCAGATAGAAAAGGGCAAAAGCTTTATTTTTACAGCAGAGGTCGCCATCAAGCCTGAGGTGAAGCTTGGCCAGTACAAGGGACTTGTAGCCCAGAAGAAGGAAGCAGAGGTAACTGATGAAGAAGTAATGCAAAAGCTGGAGCAGGAGCGCGAGAAGAACTCCAGACTGATTACAGTTGAGGACAGAAGCGTTCAGGAGGGGGATATTGCTGTAATCGACTTTGAGGGCTTTGTTGACGACAAGCCGTTTGATGGCGGAAAGGGCGAGGATTTCTCCCTGACAATAGGCTCACATACCTTTATTGATAATTTCGAGGAGCAGCTGATAGGTAAAAATGCGGGGGACTGTGTTGATGTAAATGTTACCTTCCCTGAGAATTACCATGCTAATGAGCTGGCCGGAAAGCCTGCTCTCTTTAAGGTTACTATAAAGGAGATTAAGGCTAAGGAGCTTCCTGAGCTTAACGATGATTTTGCCCAGGATGTATCAGAATTTGATACTCTTGATGAATACAAAGAAAGTATCAGGGCTACAATTAAGGAGAACAAGGAAAAGCAGCTAAAAACAGCCAGAGAAAATGAGCTGGTGGATAAGGTAATCGAAGGGGCAAGCATGGACATTCCTGAGCCTATGATTGAGCTGCAGGTTAGCAGAATGGCTGAGGATTTTGCCCAGAGATTAAGATATCAGGGACTGTCGATTGAAAATTACTTCCAGTATACAGGTATGAGCAGGGAGCAGTTCCTTGAAAGCCTGAGGCCACAGGCATTAAAGCAGATACAGACCAGACTGGTGCTTGAGGCTGTTGCCAAGGCTGAGCATATCGAGGTTACAGATGAGGAGCTGGATAAGGAGCTCGCTGAGATGGCCAAGATGTACAGAATGGAAGTTGACAAGTTAAAGGAAGCTATTTCTGAAAAGGAAATCGAACAGATCAAGATGGATATTGCTGTTAATAAAGCTGTAGACCTTATTGTAGCAGAATCAAAGGAAGAGTAATCAGTTTTGCAGTTTCAGGTTGTTTGGCATAGTTAGTGATACTATTGCCGCATTTGGAGGAAAGGAGAAGATAAGATATGAGTTTGGTACCTTATGTCATTGAGCAAACAAGCCGTGGGGAAAGAAGCTATGATATATATTCCAGGTTATTGAAGGAAAGAATCATATTCCTCAGTGAAGAAGTTAATGACACAACTGCCAGCCTGATAGTAGCCCAGATGCTGTTTTTGGAAGCAGAGGATCCCAGCAAGGAGATCAATTTCTATATCAATAGCCCGGGTGGCTCTGTGACTGCGGGAATGGCAATATATGACACCATGAATTATATTAAATGCGATGTATCCACAATCTGCATCGGTATGGCCGCCAGCATGGGAGCTTTCCTGCTGGCAGGAGGAACAAAGGGTAAGAGATTTGCCCTGCCCAATGCCGAGATAATGATACATCAGCCCTCCGGCGGCGCCAGAGGTCAGGCGACAGACATTAAGATTATCGCCGACAACATTATAAGAACAAAGAGAAAGATAAATGAAATTCTTTCCAGGAACACAGGCAAGCCGATTGAAGTTATTGAGGTTGACACTGAAAGAGATTTCTACATGACTGCGCAGGAGGCAAAGGAATACGGCATTATTGACGACATTTTAATTAGATAGGTTGCTTTGTACAACAGCCTATGAGATGAGGTGAAAAGGTATTGGCAGGTAAATCAGATGATAGAAAGCAGCTAAGATGTTCTTTCTGCAACAAGACACAGGATCAGGTAAGAAAGCTGATTGCCGGACCAGGTGTTTATATATGTGATGAATGCATAGAGATATGCAGTGAAATTATAGAGGAAGAGTTTGACACAGACCCTGTCAGAGATGCCGGTATTAATCTGCTAAAACCGGTGGAGATTAAAGCCTTTCTGGATCAGCATGTGGTTGGGCAGGATGAAGCAAAGAAGGTGCTTGCCGTATCGGTTTACAATCATTACAAAAGAGTGCTCTCTGACAAGGATTTGGATGTTGAGCTGCAAAAAAGCAATATTTTAATGATTGGTCCGACCGGTTCCGGAAAGACATATCTGGCTCAGACCCTGGCAAAATTACTGAATGTTCCCTTTGCAATAGCAGATGCCACCGCGCTGACCGAAGCAGGTTATGTAGGCGAGGATGTTGAAAATATTCTTCTTAAGCTGATACAGGCGGCTGATTATGATATTGAACGAGCCCAGTATGGAATAATTTATGTTGATGAGATAGATAAGATATCAAGAAAGTCCGAGAATACATCCATTACAAGAGATGTATCAGGTGAAGGTGTACAGCAGGCTCTGCTTAAGATACTTGAGGGCACTGTGGCAAGCGTACCTCCCCAGGGAGGCAGAAAGCACCCTCATCAGGAATTTATTCAGATTGATACAACCAATATACTTTTCATCTGTGGCGGAGCCTTTGATGGCCTGGAGAAGATAATTGAAGCAAGAATCGGTCAGAAAGCAATTGGTTTCAAGGCGAAGATTACGGATAAAAGCAAGCTTAATATAGGCGATTTGTTCAGGCAGGTAATGCCACAGGACCTGGTTAAGTTCGGAATGATTCCTGAATTTGTAGGCCGTGTTCCTGTTACAGTAGCCTTTGATATGCTGGATGAAGCTGCCCTTATAAAAATACTCACCGAGCCCAAGAATGCAATCACAAAGCAGTATAAGAAGCTGTTTGAGATGGATGGTGTTGAGCTTGAATTCGAAGAGGCTGCATTGGAGGAGATAGCCCACCAGAGCTTTGAAAGGAAAATCGGAGCACGTGGCCTGAGGGCTATTATGGAAAAGGTTATGATGGATACGATGTATACCATACCATCAGAAACAAGAGCAATTAAGTGCATTATAACCAGGGAATCTGTTCTTGGCAATGAGCAGCCAAAGCTGATATTCTCGGAGGATAATGCTCCAAGAAAGCCTATTGCCAAACGGATTAACAAGAAGAATAAAAATGAAATAGCATAATAGTATGCTAGATAGGCATTAAAGCTCATATTAATTTTATAAATGCAGATAATAAGGCTGTTACAATAGCTTGCGGATTGGATAAAGGTCCCCATCCTGTAACAGCCTTTTATTATCGTATAATAACAGACTAATGAAGCATTGCTGTTGTAAGAAATATTCAAAGGAGAGAATTGCAAGGATGGTCATAAGAAGTGTCCAGTTGGAAACAGTATGTGGTATAGGCAGCAAGCTGCCTGTAAATGATAAACCTGAAATAGCGTTTGCCGGCAAATCCAACGTAGGAAAATCATCTCTAATTAATGCGCTGGTCAACAGAAAATCACTTGCCCGGACATCTTCACAGCCAGGGAAGACCCAGACTATTAATTTCTATAATATCAATGATCAGCTGTATTTTGTGGATCTGCCAGGGTATGGCTATGCAAAGGTTTCCTTTTCCCTGAAGGAAAAATGGGGAGAAATGATTGAAAACTACCTGAAAAAATCCAGGCAGCTGAAGACTGTATTTTTGCTTATTGACATCAGGCATGAGCCCTCGGAAAATGACAGGCTTATGTATGAATGGATACTGTCACAGGGCTATGAACCGGTTATCATAGCTACAAAGCTGGATAAAATAAGCCGTAACCAGAGGAATAAGCAGATCAGGCTTATAAGGGAAAGCCTGAAGGCGGATTCATCCGTAAGGATAATACCCTTTTCAGCTGTCAGCAAAGAGGGCAGGGACGAGATTTGGGAATGCATTGAAGCAGTTTGCCCGGCTCCGCAAACTACATCTGCTGCTAAGGATAAATCAATAGATTCATAAAGCAAATCTAAGTAAGAAGCAAGACGGTTATTACCTGTTTTCCAGCAGAGTGGACATCAAATAGGCATATATATCGGAGCTTTTACTTTTCCAGTTGTTACACATGACGGTAGCCTCCTCTTCACTGGGTACCGTCAGAGACAAATCTATCAGAGTGGATTCCCTTTCAACCGCTTTTAAATGTACCAGGTATTCGCCCTTTTTGACCAAATACATTTCGGCAGTTGTAGAGACCTCCTCCTGAAGGATATGCTTGTTTTTCGCAAGATAATCCTCGATATCATCCTTAATACCCTGTGATATCATATTATCAAAGAAATGCAGGGTTTGCAGTCCGCTTTCCGTAATGCTGAACAAGGAACTGTTACGGATGGTTTCACAGGATATAAAATCATCGTCCAGCAGCTCTGATATGGCCTGCTGGATGTTAAAGTAATTGGTATACTCCTTTTCGAGGATGAAAGCAGTTAATTGGGCATTAGTCAGTGGAAATTTAACGCGACTCAATATATACAATATAATTAATTTATATAGCATGAAAGTATCTGATTGCATTTAATCACCATGCCTTTCTGTAAACCCGCTGCTTAGTCAGTATGTCGGTTATGTCGATGCTAATTAAGGTAAATAGCTAAAAAGCTTGATTTATACAGTCTATATATGACGGCACTTACCCTGATAGCTGTCCTTTTCCTTCATATAGCTGTTAATCCTGTTCAGGACAAGCTTTTTGTTCCTGCTCCATAAGGGGGCCAACAGCTTGTCCTTCGGGCCGTCTCCGGTCAGTCTGTGTATGACTATCTCAGCTGGGAGCAGCTCTAAGCAGGAAACAAGGATGTCAATATATGAGTCAAGATCCAGCGGGCTGACTAAGCCCTTCTCGTACATCAATCCCAGGTCCGTATCCCGCAGTATATGCAGAAGCTGAAGTTTTATTCCCTGTATAGGCAATCTGGACAAATATTCCATGGTCATTAACATATCATGTTTTGTTTCATTTGGCAAGCCAAGGATGGTATGAACAATAACATCTATACCTTTAGTTCGGAGCCTGTACACCTGCTCCTCAAATACCTTAAGAGGATAGCCTCTCCTGATAAACTGAGCGCTTGCCTCATGTATGGTTTGCAGGCCAAGCTCAATCCAGACAGGCTTTATACTGTTTAACTCCACCAGCAGCTTTAGTATTTCATCATCAATGCAGTCAGGCCTGGTTGCGATTGACAGTATCAGGATATCAGGATGTGTGATGGCTTCCATAAAGAGCTTGCGCAGATAGTCAAGCGGAGCATAGGTATTGGTATATGCCTGAAAATATGCGATATATTTCGCTGTGCCGGGATTTTTAATTTTGGCCTGAATCAGACCCTTCGCATATTCTATCTGTTCGTAAACCGACAGATTTGCGGCTGCAGCGAAATCCCCTGATCCACCCTGACTGCAGAATATACAACCGCGGCTCCCCAGAGTCCCGTCCCTGTTGGGACAGGTCATGCCTCCATTTAAGGAGAGCTTATAAACCTTGTGGCCATATTTTTTCTTTAATTCGTAATCCAATGAATGATATCTTTTATTGTCCCACATTCAGCCTCCGCGTCTTGCTAAGCCTGGCTTTTTATATTTTGCTTTACGGCATTGCTTACTGCATCCGCCACCCTTGGATCAAAGGGATGTGGAATGATATAGTCTTCATTTAGCTCGTCATCGGATACCAGGCCGGCTATTGCCAGAGCCGCGGCCAGCTTCATTTCATCAGTAATCTGGCTTGCCCTTCCCTCCAATGCTCCACGGAAAATACCCGGAAAGGCTATAACATTGTTAATCTGGTTTGGATAATCCGAACGGCCTGTGGCAACTACACGAGCGCCGGCCTCCTTTGCCAGTTCAGGCATTATTTCAGGTACCGGATTGGCCATGGCAAATATGATGGCACCCTTATTCATCGACTGCACCATTTCCTTTGAGACAATGTCAGGGGCAGATACTCCGATGAACAGATCGGCTCCACACATAGCATCCGCCAGGTTGCCGTTTTTTCCGCTAAGATTAGTGTACTCAAGCATTTTCTTCTGCATCCAGTTCAAATCCTTATAGTCATTGGAAATAATTCCGTTTTTATCACACAGGGTAATGTCTGCAAAGCCGTATTGTAAAAGCAGCTTTGCAATGGCTATACCTGCGGAACCGGCTCCGTTTATAACGGTTTTGCAGCTTTGCTTTGTCCTGCCGGTAAGCTTTAATGCATTTATGACACCTGCCAGTACTACGATTGCGGTTCCATGCTGATCATCATGAAAAACAGGTATATCAAGAAGGGTTTTGAGGCGTTCCTCTATCTCAAAGCACCTTGGCGCAGATATATCCTCCAGGTTGATGCCACCAAAGGCGGGAGCTATGTTGACTATTGTCTTTATAATTTCCTCGGTATCCTGTGTGCCCAGACAAATGGGAACGGCATTTACTCCGCCAAATTCCTTAAAAAGGACCGCCTTGCCCTCCATAACCGGCATTGCAGCATATGGCCCTATATTACCCAGACCAAGTACTGCGCTGCCGTCACTGATTACAGCAATGGTATTGGCCTTTATGGTATATTTATAGGCCGCCTCCCTGTCTCCGGCTATTACCTTGCAGGGCTCCGCCACTCCGGGAGTGTAGGCCAGGGCAAGATCCTCTTTTGAGTTTACCTGGCATTTGGCTTGAATCTCTATTTTTCCGTTCCATTTTTGATGTAACTCCAATGCTTTTTCACTGATGTTCATACACGTTTCTTCCTTTATATTAAATTAATAGTATGCTTCGGAACCAATTCAAAGCTATAATATCACTACGGATTAATTAAATCAAGCATGCTTTGAGGGCGGCCGAAGGGGATATACTTAATTTTTTTAAATTTTTTTGGGAAATTTAGGGGAGAAATAAAGAAAACACTTTTCATTCTTTAAAATCTGTTGTATAATTGTCATCGTAAATAGTAATTTGCGCCAGGCATTCACTATTATCGGGGATAATCT
>ENA-OWOZ01001113-OWOZ01001113.1-bioreactor-metagenome-genome-assembly--contig:-NODE-1113-length-26968-cov-5.960358_pt1 | contig 26968 bp, 22 predicted proteins | sample MGYA00238140_ERZ651804 | MGnify/ENA primary metagenome ERZ651804 (study PRJEB26910, sample SAMN07631232) | bioreactor metagenome | isolation source: Switchgrass digestor | place: USA: Dartmouth... | reverse complement strand
ATTCGGCTCTGTGCTATGTATCTTATGCAGTTTTCTTTCTCGGCGGCACGATAGCGGTTTCGATAATGGTATCACCTCTTAACACCGCCTTTACAAACCGTCCGCAGGTGGAGTCCTTCTTCCTCGCTCATTTCCCCTTCCCAGTAGGCGATAAAGTGCTTGTTTCTTTCTTTTGTAGGCATGGGTGCTTTTGTGCCGTATTTCGGGGAATAGGTATCGTAAAATTCCTTGTCCTCCCCTTGAAGCATTAGCCCCATTGATATTTCTTTTTCCAAGTTTGCAATGCGCTCTTTTGCCTGCTTGTCAAATTCCTCTTTGTACGCTATTTCGTACAATTCTTTTCCGGTAATGGTACCGTTTTCGCCATACATAAATTCAATAAGCGGCTCTGTAAGCCCGCCATAGACATCTGACTTGGCGGCATCCTGCGCCCAGCGCTTAATGATTAGGTTTTGGATTGCCAGCCACATGGGTACATTTAAACGTTTACTGTATCCTTCTAACCTTTTGTAGAAGTGGGTATCAAAGTTGACCATTAGGTTAATGCCGTTTACGATAAGCTCGTTTCTTGACATACCCAGCTTCTTTGCCGCCTCGTCCATTACTTCCGTTGGCGGACATTCCTTTGTGAGCCTGATGTTAATTGCATCTGCCATAATGTTTACCTCCTTGTTATATTTTTAAATTATATTATATACATATATTTTTATATTGTTAATGCTTATTTTTAAAATTTATGTATACATTATTAAGTTTTATTGATGCACAGAAAATTTGTTATTGTTAAAATAATTATAATAAAAAAATTAGAAAATATAAGAAAAAAGTGCTGTGAGGTTAACTCGATCAGTACTTTAATGAAATTTTATATAGAATCAAAACTACGCGTCCCCATTGCCTTCCCCACGGATTTTACAATACGGTTGAAGCCTGATGGTCACAGATATAAATGAATTTTATTACTAGTTGTAGATTGCAAGATTCTTAGTAAGGCAAAAGATAATGCTTTCATAATATATCTTACGTCTACCTACAAGACAAAAAGAAAACCTTAACAGAGTATAACGATATGTTCCTTCCTTATCTTAAACAGTTTTTATTATTTTAACTGCCTACTACAAGGGAAGCATATTATTACTCCATTAAGGTTTATACTTTATTAACAATATTTTTCGCTTTGGTTCTCTCAAATGGAAATATATGACTAATCAATAATATCTACAGGTTCTTCTTCTGAAAATGTGTGGTTCATATCTACAAAGTTTTCGATATACCGAAAATTGATTGATGAATAAAAATCACTTACTTTAATTGTTGGTATATATAAAGCACGATATAATAAGTGCATAAACTCATAAGCTAAAATAGGCTGATTAAGCATTGTTTCATCAATTTTAGGTGAACTTAAATCCACTTTACTACTACTGTTAATTAATCCAATTTCACATGCGAATTTAAAATACGGATGCTTGTCTTTCAAATCTATCAAATATAGTGTACCTGGCATACCTCCATGCATATCTATATCATCAAATAAATGTCCAATAACTGTCAATGCCTCTTCATATGTTGCGTACGCATCAAGATCTGCAATATACCCCTCTTCATTAATTTTCCCTGAAATTAAATTTAGCACTAATAAAGAATAAACCAAATAATAGTCATATGTTCCATACTGAACATCTTTAAATTCAACAACTTTGTAATAAGACAGCTTCTCTTTGATTGCGTTAATTTTCTCATCTGCTTCCTCATCGTTTACATTGACAAAAAATTGCCGCGCTTTTCCTATATTTTTACCTTTAACAACATGTACCATCTTAAACATATCCCGTCTAGTAATGTAGTCTGTCTCATTCCAACGTTTCTCAGGATCACGGACAATATCCAAATTCTTCAGACTGTTTACAGACATTCTTAGTTGCTGTTTATAGTCAGCTTCAAGTCTTGAAAATGCACTAATAGATTGTGGCAAAAGTAAACTAAAACATAGAATTATAGCTATAACTTTGTTCAATTATAAACTACCTCCCCGCTTTCCTAATAATATCATACCATATAAACGGTCCCTGCAATAATGTAATAGATGACTCTATATTTAATTTCCCATACAACTCACTATTTTTATCGTCTAATGCCATCCACGGCCAAAAACCGTAATTATTTACACCTATCATTTTACTGGTAACTTCCGCACGATCTTTATAACCCATTTCTTGTCTGAATTTTTGTTCTACTGTAATAGCCGTCGCCTCTTTATATCCTCTAACTAATTCATATGCATAATAAGCATTCCGGGAATCGCCCGCCTCCTTGTATCTAATTGCTGACATCAACATACCCTCATAACCCATTATATCAGTATACGCATGTACAAATTCATGAATAATATGTGATCTAATTTCATTATCATCATAACCAGCTGCCACTAGCGACACTGTTACACGACCAAATGAGTAATTGCTATCTCCTCCGGTTGCAAATGAAAATGCTACGTTCTGATCAGACTCTATAATTAAAGATAACAATGACCTACCAATTATTGAACCACCATGTTCAGGAGCATTAACTCCTATAATCTTAACCATTCCTTTTTTCTTGTAATTCTGGTCTAAAACAAACTCTAAATCAGCACTACCATAAACGACTCCAACATGTCTACGAAACTCTTCATAATCTTTCTCAGAAAGAGTTACAGAAAGACCACTAGGATCTATAAAACGAATAGGATTATTTCCTGCATAAACATACCAATTCCCGCCATCTTCAACAGGGTCTTCACTGATGAATCTTCTAACATTCGGATCATAATACCTTGCCCTCAGGTATATATTCCCTGTTTCACTGTCAAAGTACTCACCACAATATCGTATAGGATTCTCTACTGTTTCCGTTTTACTGCGTATCTTCCCCCATGCGTCATAGGAATAGCTGTTCTTTACATCCCCGTTTTGGTCTATCATTCCTATGACATCGCCATGGCCGTTATAGATATAATAGTACCATTGTCCGTTCATTTTCCGGGCAAGCGGTTTATGTCCGTAAATGATTTGTGCGGTTGCATTTCCGTTTTCATCTGTTTCCGCTATGACTCTACCCTGTAAATCCGTTATATATGTTGTATTGTCCTTTTGGGTTCTCAACCCGTCTACATCATATTTGTAATAATGGACTGTACCGTTTTCATCTGTGAAGTTTACCAGTCTGTTCCATTCATCATAAGTATAACTTGTGTTATTATGCGTCAACACTTCGCCATTGTCAGTATAGGTGTATTCATCGGTTACATTGCCGTTTACAGTAACACGAATCAGCCTGTTTTTGTTGTCGTAACTGTATATTTTGACATTCCCAAAAGTGTCATATTCTTTTTCGATATTGTTTCTGGAATCATATTCATAGGTAATGATATTGCCGTCGCCATATTCGGCTGTTTTTAAGCGATTCAGATTGTCATAGGTATAGGTGGTTGTGACAGAATTTCTTGTTTCGGTTGTAATGTTTCCGTTTTCATCATAGGTATAGGATAAGCTGTCTACCACCGTAGACCCTATTTTGGTCAATATGGTCTTTACCCTATTCATATTATCATAGGTGTATTCCGTTTTCAATATTCCTTTGGTTGTTGTGGGATAGGTTACTGATTTCACCATTCCGTCATCGTAATAGTCATAAGTATAAGTTTTATTGTCCGCACGGACAGTTTGAAGCCTTTGCCCGTTATCGTAGCCGTAGGTTATGGTGGGCAAAAACGATGCTGAGATTTCTTCCAATAATCCTATCGTTTTATATTTATAATTTGTAGCAAAATTATCTTGAATACGTTTATTGATTCTTCCCAACGCATCATAATTGAAAGATACTGCTGATATACGATTATTGTTTGGTATACTGCTTACTCTGCCAAAATAGTTATATGCCATACTAATTTGACTGTCTGTGGCTTGCATCAGAGTGGTATTGCCCATCTCGTCATACTCATATTGAAATACTTTGCCCCCTTTGTCTTTGTACCTGACCATTCTGCCCATTTCATCATGTCCAAAAGAAGTGCTTTGCTCTACCTTATTAAAGCTTGTATATATGCTGAAAGTAGGACAGCCTCTTTCATCCACCATGGTGAATTTGCCTGCTGTAATGTTTCCGTTTTTATCAAACTGCTTCTGAAAATTGGGGGTACCGAATTTGTTATATGTTGTTTTTGTTCCACTTCCGTCCGGTAAGGTTATTTTCGTTAACCTTCCTAAACTGTCATAATCAAAGACGGTTTCATTCCCTTTGGGATCGGTTATTTTGATGACATTTCCTGCTATGTCGTATTCATATGTTTGTTCTATCGGCATTTTATCGTATCCCTTCGGATATGCTTTTTTACTTATGACGTTTCCCCAAATATCATACTGTTCTTTATAATGATTCTCAAATGCAGTAGGTGCGCTTACCGGTTTAAAGTATGTTAGTTTTGCTCTGGCAATGGGATCATATTCATAAATATATTGGCTGTTCCTTAAATCCGTTACCGCGGTTAGCCGATCAAACGGATCATAGGCATATTGCATTATGCCGCCTAAGTCATCTTTCGTTTTTTCCAGCCTGCCAAAGTTGTCATACCAATAGAGATTCCAAACAATGTAATACTCTCCGTTTTGAGCGGGCCGGTCCAAATCTACTTTTGCAGATGCTGTCAGATTGCCGTTTCCGTCATAATAATTTTGTGTCTGCCCGTAAAGGATTGCTCTCGAAGTCCCTTCCTTTACCACATAATTGGCCACAATTTCCCTTTCAAAGGCATAAGTTACATTATTTTTATAATTGATAAACGGAACCACACTGATATAATTATAAACATCATATAAGAAGAATCGTTCTTCGTTTTCTCCTTGAATATAAGGTGAGATTCTTTGCCGTAATCTTCCCATGATATCATATACATAATCGGTCTGTCCTAAATCCGGATTGATTTGTGTAATTATTTTCCCCCAAATATACTCATATTGATATTGTGTTGTAGCTCTTTGTCCATCGTAATTTTCTGTTTCTGATGCAACATAGGCATTATACCGGTCATATTCTATGTCTATTATTCTATCTCCGTCAAAAAGGCCATGTACCTTTGCCGGATCATCCTGAATTATTTTTGTTACATTGCCTTTATAGGTACTATTTTCATATCTATACAAGGTAGTTTCTCCTGCTGCATTAATGGTGCTTTCTACTCTTCCTAAACTGTCATAATTGGTTGTTTCCGTCACAAGCGGCTTGTCTTTATGGATATAATAGGCTTTTGATTTTACAAATTTATAAGTTTCATCATACTCATAGGTGATGGTATATTTTTCTTTCAGTGAACTATTGTTTCTTATACTGTTGTCTATAGGAAGAGTTTGGGTTTTTGTTCCGCCCCAATTATTAAAGGTAATGTCTACAAAAGTGGTACTGGTTTGATTATTATATTGAATTTCATTTTTGATCTCACTGACGGAATCTTTAAATACATCATGATAACGATATTCTGTAATGTTTTTCTCTCCGTTCTTCAGATTTTCCTTTTCTATCTTTATTAGTTTCGCATTGCTGTAATAATGTGTTTGTTTTAATCGATTGGTCGCATCTGCCGAATTAAGATGATAAATTTGTTCGCACTTGTATTCCTCATTTAGATTGGTTTCATCATCAAAGGTAAAGTTGGGATAACCCGTTTCATTGTCAAAACTGCTGCCATTATAAGTACCGCCATAGGAATAAGTAATTTTATTTTCTTCCCCTTGAAAACTTACTTTGTTGGGATTAGCCGGATCCTGATATCCATACTGCTCATAACGCGATTTTATTCTTAATGTTTCATAATACCCGTCATCCCCTAAATGCTTTGCAATCTTTTCATAGGTGTACATTACTTTTCGATTTGGTGTAAATATAGTACTAAGAACAGGTTTATTGGTTTTAGCTCCACCTGATTTTTTAAACGGATTATAATAAAGATCATACCTGCTTCCATCTTCTTTAAAATCACCATTATAGCGGTAATGGACACTGTAATCTTCATAACCGGTTACATTGCTTGTCATCAAATACCACAATAATCTTTGATCCATTTCACCACGAAATTCCGTTTCAAATTCCATTGCCTCACGTGTATAAGTTAATGTTTTTGAAACCTTATTATCCGGTGTATGAATAGTAAGTGTCAAATCACCTATAGAACCATTCACTCCTAATACGCCGCCATACTGAAAATCTATCGTTCTGCCAATACTATACGACAGCCCTAAAAACTAAAAAGGACAGTTTTCCTAGTTGCCCTAAGGCAACCAGAAAACTGTCCCTTTTTTTCTCCCTTTGTTATTCACGCTTTTCCTGCACAGCCAAACAATCTCATCTTGGCCTGAACAACCTTTTTCATTTCCTCTCTTGCAGGTCCGCAGATTTTTCTAGGATCAAATTCTTCCGGTTTGCTTGTTAGCACGGATTTTATTCCTTCCGTAAATGCTACTCTGATATCCGTGTCAATATTAATTTTATTAATTCCGTAAGATATGGCTTTGCGAATATCTTCTTCCGGTACACCCGAAGCTCCGTGAAGTACAATAGGCATATTTAAGCGTTTCTTGATGGTTGCCAATCTTTCAAAATCCAATTCCGGCTTGCCTTTGTATTTTCCGTGAGCCGTTCCTATTGCAATAGCCAAATAATCCACACCGGTTTCCTTAACAAACTGAACTGCTTCATCCGGATCCGTAAACCTTGCATCTTTTTCATCCACACTAATATTATCTTCAACACCACCCAGTCTTCCCAGTTCAGCTTCTACTGAAATGCCTGCAGCATGAGCAATTTTAATAATTTCACTGGTTACTTTAATATTTTCCTCCAAAGAGTGATGGGAACCGTCAATCATAACCGAAGTATACCCATTGGCTATACACTTTATAATGGTTTCATAGGTAGTGCCATGATCCAAATGAAGTGCTACAGGTACCGTCGCTTTATTTGCCGCAAGATGAACCATTGCGCTAAGATAATCGATCCCTGCATATTTGATGGCTCCTTCTGAAGTTTGTATAATGACAGGAGACCTTTCTTCTTCAGCGGCTGCAATAACTGCTTGGAGTATTTCCATATTATTGATATTAAATGCTCCAACCGCATATCCTTCCTTATGAGCTTTATCCAGTATTTCTTTTCCAGTGACTAACATCCGTTTACCTCCTAATTGTAAAAATAAAAATATATGATAATGAAAAACATTACTGAAGCATAAAGTTTTTCATCAGTAATCGATGGTTTGTTTTGTATGCCGACGATCATCACATAAAATGATACTGTCCTTCTTTAACGTGTCTTTCAAATCATGATTGGTACATGCCTTAATTGTTGTTTTCAGGAAACATTTATTACAAATTAATTCCACTCTGTCATAAAACATTTCCATACTAATTTCACGACTTCCGCATTGGCACAGCAGATTGCCCCGTTCTGCAATGTCATGTATTTTATCCACCGTGTTTAACATGACCGTATTATTGATAAAATAATCATCATATCCAATTTCATTCATTAGTATATCCATTTGCATTTCATAATTATCCACAGATTTCCTCACACCATCGTCCTTACCCATAAAACATAATTCCATTTTGGTGTTGGGACATTTCAAAACGCTTACATGCTCGGACCATAAAGCCTTATCACGCAGTGCATAAGTGTGAACTTCATTGCATGCAAAACACGGTATAGTGAGTAATAAACTTTTATTCCTCTTTGTGATTATTTTCACAAATCCGCTCCTACAATTACAATAGATAGTATATTCCTTTTTTCCTGAAAAGTCAAAGACAGAAACGGTATGAAACTCTATGGAGCCACACACAGGACACTTAAACGCTATTGTACTTGACCTATCAATAACCATTGAAATTACCCCACTTTATTTGCAACACGGTATATTTATATAAAACATATTCTTCATGAAAATAAAAAAATCCTGCAAAAAAGTAATAAAAAAGTGAGGCATTTCACTGGAAAAATAATGCTATTCAAGAAATTTAATTACAATTCCATAAATAAATGGTATAAATATTGACGGCAATAAATTCCCTACTTTCATTTTTTTTATCTCTAACATGCTAATACCTATCCCCATAATTAATATCCCCCCGACCGATGACATGGAAGTGATGACCCAGTCAGCCAAAACGGGCTTAAGATGGGAAGCCAATAAAGTAATCGTCCCTTGGTAGAGGAAAATGGGCAATGCGGATAATGAAACACCAATCCCCAAATCGGAAGCAAATATAATGGAGGATATACCGTCCAGCATTGATTTTGCGTAAAGGGTATTCGGATTATTTTGCAACCCGTCTTCAATGGCCCCCACTATTGCCATGGAACCAACACAGTAAACCAAACTGGCCATTACAAAACCTTCTGAAAAACGGCTGCCACGATAATTTTTCATCAATTTATTCTGAACCCATCTTCCAAACTTATCAAGCTTGTCCTCGATATTAATTGCTTCCCCGATGATTCCGCCCACCACCAAACTGAATATCATAAGAAGAAGCATCTCGCCCTGTACACCGCCGGGCCTTTCTACAGCCAATCCCTTTAGTGCCATGGATAAGCCAATAACAACCACCGACAAGGAAATCCCCTGCATAATAATATCCTTGTACCTGTCCTTGACGGAATTGCCTATGAAAGTACCTATTAATCCTCCTATAATTACCAGTGAACTGTTCACAATCGTGCCTCGCATCCAATGTCCCTCCAAAATCCATTTGTACCGTTTATTCTATTTCCCTATTCTTTGTTCCCGGGCATAATAAAACAAATACTGCTGTGCAAAACCTCTTAAGTCCCCATAATGTAAATCGGAATACTTTTGTACATCCTTTATATCCGCATTGCTTCCAAGATAAAAATGCTGCATAACTCTTCGTACCCATACATCAGTAGGAAAAATGTCATATTTCTGCAACGAAAACAACAAAATGCAATCGGCTACCTTGGGGCCAATGCCCTTAATTTTCATCAGTTCTTTTTTGGCTTCCGACGTAGGCAAATGTTTAAGGTTTTCCAAATCAATAACCTTATGCTTTACTTTTTGCACCGCATCCATAATATATTGATCTCTATACCCCATTCTGCAAAAGGATAAGTCTTCCACCGACAGATCATATAAGTCATTCGGTTCCGGGAAACTATAATAAACTTTATCACCAAATACTATAGGTTGTCCATACTTTTCCGAAAAATTATTAATAATTTTTTTAATTCTGGGAATCAAGTTATTGGAGGAAATAATGAAAGAAACAAGGCACTCCCAAACGTCCTGCTTTAAAATCCTAATTCCCCAACCGAATTGAACCGCTTCTTTAAGAATTTTATCATGACGGCTAAGCCGTTCTTTTATCATGGAATAATCCCTATCCAAATCAAAATAATCTTTCCATATGGAATAAAAATCGTCTATGTTGGTATTTTTAATGACCAGCGCACCATGCTCCATACGAACATTGACAACTTTTTTAAAGGCTACGCCTGTATAACTTCCGTCTTCCTGCCTGTCCCACCTGAAACATTGACCGCATTCAAAAATATGCTGTGGATGAAAATCTTTTATATCTTCTACAATAACTTGATTGTTTTCTTCGTATACTTTCATATTTTTATTCCCCTACAAAATGAACATTTTTCTTTATATTTATCCTACTTTATTTTCTTTATATTTATCCTACTTTATTTTATAATATATTTTGTAGAAACGCCATACATGACGTCCGCATATGAAAATATATCAATTTCGGACACCATGTATGGTGTCCCTACAGTAAATACAGATTAAGAAATCTATGAATCCGTATTTTACGTAAATATGTGCGAACAGTGTTCGCCTGTAAAATGAAAAAATACTAATCATTCTATTCAAAAATTGAAAGGTAGATACAAATGAAAGAAAAAATATACACCATTCCCGTAATGGATGCATTCCACACGGATTGCGAATGTCCTCTGTGCATTCTTGAGAAAAAAACAGAAGATGAGGCCATAGAGTATACATTGGGCCCCTCTATGATGGAACCGGACAGCCGTATACAATCCAATGAAAAAGGATTTTGTAAGAATCATTATAAACTTTTATATGCCAAAAACAATCGTTTGAGCTTGGCCCTCATATTAGATACACATATTCTGGAAACCAATAAAAAACTGTTTTTTGATTTGGAAAATAAACTAAATGAACTCAATAAACATTCACATGCAAATGGAATAAAAAAGCTCTTCTCAAAATTTTCATCGAAACCGTCGGAAACAGCCGATATTTTCCATCAACTTATTGACGTTCTTAACACATTGGAAAACACTTGTGTAATATGCGAAAAAATATCATATACCATGAAAAGATATATGGATGTCATCTATTATCTTTGGCAAAATGAAAAAGAATTTAAAGAACTGATGAAAAATAAAAAAGGATTTTGTTTACCTCATTTTAAAATCCTTTTAGAAGGTGCCAAACAACACCTTTCATCCAACAAACAATGGGAATTTCTAACGGATGTCTTACCGACTCAAATGGAAAACATGAAACGGATTCAGGAAGAAGTCAACTGGTTTACTAAAAAATTCGACTATAGAAACAATGACGCCCCCTGGGGGAATTCAAAAGACGCTGTTCCCCGGGCAATCGAAAAAAATGTTGGCTTTTCACGACTGGAACAGGAATAAAAAGCTATACACTGAGATTTTTTATGATGATGTTGACTTCCAGTACATTTAAAGCAGTATATTTTTCAATCGCTTCTTTCACATTATATTGCACTTTACGGGCCGCTTCCTTCAATACGCTCCCGTATTTCAGAGTAAGATCAATATTGACAATGATTCCCGTATCACGATTAATGACGCGCTTCCGGTTCACCTTAACAACATTAGGGACACGCGTAGCTTCATAGTCACAAATGGTATATAATACGTTATTTGAGATGGTATATTTCCCCATATAGCTAAAAGTAGGCCTTACTACCGATTTATCTTCCACAATAGGCCTATTATTTTTTTTATCCCTTCTTAACACTTTTAAAGAGTCAATAAAATAACCTGAAAAATCCTTCTTGATTTCAAAAGTCGGTACCGGTATTACATGCTTTCCTTCCGTCTTTCTCATTTTCTTTGCCTTTTCAATCTCTTCCGGCCCTGCAACATCTTCAATTCGAATAATTTCAGATATCGGCGGCAAATCAAGAGCCTTTACAATGGCCTCAATCATTCCCATGGAAGTACCCAGCACCAAAATGGATTCCGGAGAATAAGCACGAATCGCTTCTTTTACTTGTCGGACATGATCAGGATCAATAAACAAGGCCCGACGAACCGATGCGAGTCTGGTACTTTCTTTCTTAGCAGATAGACCTGCAAGTATTCTGTTGTCTTTGATTAACAGTCCGTCATCAATAATACATTCAATATCGTTTTCCTTTGCCACCCACATGGCTCTGTGGCTTTTTCCCGTACCACTTGGACCGACAAATGCAACGGTTTTCATAGGATAATCGCTCACCTACATTTTTTGATTTATTCCGTGAGTAATTTTATAGGACAACGTCATCAAGCTGTCACTCAAATGCACATTTTCTATAGCTACATCTTCTGACAGCTTAAGGTCCGTATAGGAAAAATTCCACAATCCCTTAATACCCAAATCCACCAATTTCTGCGCAACCTGTTGGACACTTTCTTTAGGTATTGCCAAAATTGCAATGTCCGGCTTATTTTTCTTCACAAAATCGTCCAATTCTTCCATGTCCATAATGGTAATATCTCTAACCTTTTTTCCTACTTTATTCTTATCAATATCAAACATGCCAATAAAACGAAAACCTCTTTTTTCAAAACTGGAGTGATTGGCCAAAGCATGTCCTAAGTGACCTGCACCGATAATAATGGTTTTATATCCCTTATACAAACCAAGGATATTACCAATCTCCTTGTATAATATCTCTACATTATATCCATACCCTTGTTGGCCAAATCCGCCAAAACAGTTCAAATCCTGACGAATCTGCGATGCTGTAACACCCATTCGTTCACTCAATTCTTTAGAAGATATTCTGGTAATATCATTCTTTAAAAGCTCGCCCAGATACCTATAATACCTTGGCAATCTCCGGACCACTGCAATAGATACCTTTTTATTGTTATAAGTCATTTTTCTCACTCCTTTTATATGGAACAAGCGCAAAATGATTATACCATGATTGTTAAGATATTGTCAATATGGAATCCTTAGAATTATGTATAACTTGCACAAATATACAAAATTATTTTAAATAGAATCTATACAAAATGACATCATCTTCACATTTATTTACTAAATATTTCAAACCACCTATATCACTTATTTATTTATATTATACCACACTTCACATCTTTTGTACGTATAATTAGAATTAAAAAAATACACTAGACAATATAGGTTCACACCTTGTCTAGTGCCTTTCGCTTTTATTTTTCATTCTTTATTTTAAAAAGCTCAGAAGTAGAAACATGTTCAATAAAATTTTCTCCGGCATTTTTAACATGCTCACACGCAAGTTTTTCAGCCGTATCAGCATCTCGATTGATAATGGCCTTTAATATTGCCTTATGTTCTTCTAAAGCCTTTTTGGCTCTTCCCGGCGTATTAAATGAAAATGTCCTTGCCTTCTTTATAAAATGATGAAAATTGGTTAACGTGTGCTTTAGCGGTCTGCTTTTGCATGCATCATAAATAATTTCATGAAACCTGGAATCAAACTGTTGAAGATGCTGCATATCATTTCGATTGGTATAAAACTCCAACAAGTCTACCGACTCCTGCAATTGGGCAATTTCTTCCGGGGTAATTTTTTCCGCAGCCCACCGTGCCGCAAGTCCCTCAATGAGCGTACGTATGGCATAAATATCTTTAATATCCTGTATGGATACACCTAAAACAACGGCACCTTTATTGGGAATTACTTTAACCAACCCTTCCAATTCCAGTTGCCGGATTGCCTCTCTTATGGGGGTACGGCTTACCCCCAGTTCCTCTGAAAGTTTGGTTTCTATTAAATTATATCCGGATTGCAGCTTACCGCTTAAAATATTCTCTTCAAGAATATTAAATACCTTAGCACTCAATGAATAAGCTTCCCGTTCACTATTAATCGAAAATTTTTCCATTCCTAATTCTCCATATTTTTTATTGTATCCATAATATAATCTGCAAATTCCGCGCCTGTAGCGCCCGTATCCCTTCCTGTAACCACAAGTTTCCTTTCTTTAAACATACAAATATCCAACGCCTTTTCAAGTTTCTCCGCCTGTTTCGTATAACCTATATGGGCAAGCAACATTGCCGCAGCCCTGATGATACTGGACGGATCTGCATATTTTGCCCTGCCTTCTTCAACCATTCTCGGAGCCGATCCGTGTATGGCTTCAAACATTGCATATCTCTTGCCGATATTTGCACTGCCTGCAGTGCCGACACCGCCTTGAAATTCAGCCGCTTCATCCGTAAGGATATCTCCGTAAAGATTAGGCAATACCAATACCTGGAACTGAGTTCTTCTCTTTTCATCCACCAGTTTCGCAGTCATAATGTCAATATACCAGTCATCCACTTCAATTCCGGGATACTCCTTGGCAATTTCTTTACAAATACTCAAAAACTTACCGTCGGTTGTTTTTACAACATTGGCCTTCGTTACAATGGTCACTCTTGTCTTACCGTTCTTTACCGCATAGTCAAAAGCTGCCCGTGCAATTCTTTCGGTTCCTTCCGTTGTGGTCACACAAAAATCAAAAGCAATGTCATCATTAATATGAAACCCTTTACTTCCAAGGACATACGAACCTTCCGTGTTTTCTCTGAAGAACGTCCAATCGATTCCCTTTTCAGGTACTTTAACAGGACGGACGTTTGCAAATAAATCCAGCTCTTTTCTCATGGCAACATTAGCACTTTCAATGTTGGGCCACGGATCTCCCGCTCGGGGCGTGGTTGTGGGCCCTTTTAATATTACATGACACTGCTTTAATTCTTCCAAAACATCATCCGGTATGGCTTTCATCGCCTTGGCCCTGTTTTCAATGGTTAAGCCGTCAATGACCTTAAAAACTACTTTTCCGCTTTGCACTTCGTCCTTTAACAAAAATTCCAAAATGCGGTGTGCTTCCGCCGTAATTGCAGGACCAATTCCGTCTCCGCCTACAATACCGATGACAATCTGATCCAATTCACTATAATTGATAAAATCTTTTTGTTGTTTCATTAATTCAACTCTACGCAGTTGTTCTTCCACTAATTTGCCAAACTTTTCTTTGGCCGCTTCAATGATTTGGTCCATTCCTACGCACTCCTTTGTTTTGTAATAGCATGAAAATCCCTATCTCAGTCTTGCGGGCGACCACAGGTCGCCCCTACACTCAAGTTATCAATTGATAATGGGTACCGTCCTACACGGACGCCATGTATGGCGTCCCTACGCAAACAATCATGACTTGAATATACTCCATTAATTGGATTCACTTTGCTTTCTTGTATAGTTTAATAATCCTCCTGCCAGAATCATTTCTCTCTGACGTTCGGATAACGCTATATTTGTTTTTATTTCCCGCCCTTTCGTGACATTCTTAACAACAATGCAGGAACCGGATTTTACCTGTTCAATGGCATTTTCTATAACCAATTCATCATACATGTCAATGGTATCATAATCCTGTTCATTGACAAAAGTCAGCGGAAGAATTCCGGAATTAATCAAGTTTGCCATGTGAATTCTTGCAAAAGATTTTGCAAGAACTGCTTTTATTCCCAAATAAAGCGGTACCAATGCCGCATGCTCCCTACTGGAACCTTGTCCGTAATTGATTCCCCCTATAATGAATCCTCCTCCGTTTTCCTTGGCTCTCTTTGGAAATTCCGGATCACAAGGGGTTAAGCAAAATTCGGACAGGTATGGGATATTAGACCTAAAGGGAAGTAACTTTGCATTGGACGGCATAATATGGTCGGTAGTAATATTATCCCCTACCTTAATTAATACTTTGCCTTGCACCTGTTCCGGTAATTCCACATTGACCGGGAACGGTTTAATATTAGGACCTCTTACGACTTCTACTTTTGCCCCTTCTTCTGCAGGTGCTAATACCATATTATCATTGATTAAAAACTGTGAAGGCATATCCACTACCGGTGCCTCTCCATACTCCCGTGGATCGGTCAAAACACCTTCAATAGCACTTACTGCCGCCACTTCCGGACTAACCAAATATACTTTTGCCGAAGGAGTACCACTGCGCCCTTCAAAGTTTCTGTTAAAGGTACGGAGTGATACGGCATTGGTAGCAGGTGCCTGACCCATTCCAATACAAGGTCCACATGCTGACTCCAATATCCTTGCGCCTGCTGCAACCATATCCGCCAATGCCCCGTTCTGTGCAAGCATATTCAATACTTGTTTCGAACCCGGAGCGATGACCAAACTGACATCCGGGTGTACCGTCCTGCCTTTAAGAATTTTTGCTACCTTCATCAAATCCATATAGGACGAATTGGTACAACTTCCTATTGCCACCTGATTCACTTTGATTTTTCCGACTTCCTTGACAGTGGCTACATTGTCAGGACTATGCGGTTGGGCTACCAATGGTTCCAACTCATCCAACTGAATAACAATCTGTTCATCATACTCCGCATCTTCATCCGGTAAAAGTTCTTTCCAATCACTTTCTCTTCCTTGTGCTTTCAAAAACTCACGGGTTATTTCATCGCTTGGGAAAATAGAAGTAGTGGCACCTAATTCCGCCCCCATATTCGTAATGGTGGCTCTTTCAGGAACCGTAAGCGTTTTTACCCCTTCTCCTGAATATTCTAAGATTTTTCCTACTCCGCCTTTTACCGTCAATCTTCTTAATATTTCAAGAATAATATCTTTAGCGGATACCCAGGGTTGCAACTTCCCTTTCAGTTCCACCTTACATACCTTAGGCATCATAAGATAATAAGCGCCGCCGCCCATGGCAACTGCCACATCAAGGCCTCCGGCTCCGATTGCCAGCATCCCCAGTCCTCCGCCGGTTGGTGTATGACTGTCCGAGCCAAGCAAAGTCATGCCCGGTACGCCAAACCTTTCTAAATGCACCTGATGACAAATTCCGTTTCCCGGTCTTGAAAAATATATGCCGTATTTTGATGCAACCGTTTGAATATATCTGTGGTCATCCGCATTCTCAAAACCGGTTTGCAATGTATTGTGATCAATATAAGCAACGGACTTTTTGGTTTTTACTCTTGGTATACCCATGGCTTCAAATTGCAAATACGCCATTGTACCCGTTGAATCCTGAGTAAGTGTCTGATCAATCCGAATGGCTATTTCCTTACCGGCAACCATTTCGCCGCTCACAAGATGTTCTTTAATAATTTTTTGCGCTAGATTGAATCCCATCCTTAAACCCCCGTGTATATTTATTTTAAATTAACTTGTTACGGGCGACCACAGGTCGCCCCTACATTTAGCTGCATTTTTCCATTCATAGTATTCGCAGAAAACTAATACCTATCAGCATAGGGCGAACACCGTTCGCCCCTACCCCAAAGTATTTTAACATATATATTTTATATAATATACTCACAATTTTCAATTCCTTCATGTACTTACATTCTGTATTCTACTGTCCGTTTTCTACCTTGCGCTTTTTCCACTTTCCGCTTTCTACTTTTTCCACTTTCTACTTTTCTACTTTCCACCTCTTCCAACTTTCCAACTCTTCCAACTTTCCAACTTTCCAACTCTTCCAACTTTCCACCTCTTCCAACTTTCCAACTCTTCCAACTTTCCAACTTTCCACCTCTTCCAACTTTCCACCTCTTCCAACTTTCCACCTCTTCCAACTTTCCAACTTTCCACCTCTTCCAACTTTCCACCTCTTCCAACTTTCCACCTCTTCCAACATTCCAACTTTTCCAACTTTCCACCTTCTACTTTTCCGCATTCTTACTTTTATACTCCTCCACCAGTTTTTCCAGTTCTTCATCACTGACGGCTATCACTCGTCCGCTGTTAAACTCTTTATCCACCCAATCTTTGATATAGGCAACAAGAGGATCTTTCTTATCGATTTTTTGGTCCCCTTCAAGTTTATAATAGCTATTAATCCAGTGAGCAATACCCGCTAAACCGGATAAATTGGTTACAGCAACGGTAGCAGGACGATTTAAGAATTTCGTAGTATTAAATATGTTATATATTTCCTCATCTTTCAATAAACCGTCGGCATGTATTCCTGCCCTGGTTACATTAAAGTTTTTCCCTACAAAAGGTGTCATAGGCGGAATTTCATATCCTATTTCCTTTTCAAAATACTCTGCAATTTCCGTAATAACCGTGGTATCCATTCCATTGGTTGTGCCTCTCAAGCTGGCATACTCAAAAACCATGGCTTCCAGCGGAACGTTACCGGTTCGCTCTCCGATTCCCAATAATGAGCAATTAACCGCCGATGCACCATACAACCATGCAGTTGCGGCATTGATTACACCTTTATAAAAATCGTTATGTCCATGCCATTCCAATAATTCACTTGGAACTCCCGAATAGTGATGAAGCCCGTAAATAATTCCTTGTACACTACGTGGCAATGCTGCACCCGGATAAGTCACACCATAACCCATGGTATCACATGCTCTGATCTTTACAGGTATACCGGCCTCTCTGGATAATTCCATAAGTTCATTTACAAACGGTACAACAAAACCATAAAAATCCGCACGAGTAATATCCTCTAAATGGCATCGCGGACGAAGCCCACAGGACAACGCTTCCTTTACTATGCCAAGATAGTGATCCGCTGCTTGTCTTCTGGTCATGTGCAACTTTTTGAAAATGTGATAATCGGAACAACTTACAAGAATACCGGTCTCCTTAATACCAATGTCCTTTACCAGTTGAAAGTCACTTTTTGCGGCTCGAATCCAAGTGGTAACTTCGGGAAATTCGTATCCTCTTTCCATACATTTATAGACAGCATTTCTATCCTTTTCACTATACACAAAAAACTCCGTTTGCCTTATCATGCCGTTAGGGCCACCAAGTCTATGAAGCATATCAAAAAGATCAACAATCTGTTTGGTAGTATACGGTGTACGCGATTGCTGTCCGTCTCTGAAAGTGGTATCCGTAATCCATATCTCTTCCGGAACATTATATGGTACCCTACGATGGTTAAAAGATACCTTCGGAATCTCCTCATACGGAAATAACTCCCGATACAGATTAGGCTCCTCAACATCCTGTAAACTATATTTATACACTGCCTGCTCAAGCATATTGGTCTTTTTGTTAAACCTTAACATATCATCGCCCCCTTTACTATATATACATGCTTACTTGTATTATTGTATACAATTATACACGAATAATATAAGCACCGTCAAGTTACAAATTTATTTATATGATAAAAAATTTAAAATATTCGAAAATAAAAGCCTTCATATCATAAGGCAGTCTTCTTGAGACTCATTTACAGAAAGTTCTGAAATCAAACAAAAAAAGTTAGAAGCTTCCTATTCGTTACAAAAAATACAAATCGACAAAATAACAGAAGGATTTTTTAATTGTATATAGAATATTAAATATTATCAAATGTTCTAAATAAGGAGTCGCATTCATAAATTAACTGTTATGACACAGGGAGGTATTTTTTAATGAACAACAAAAAAACGTCACAATTTTTAGTAGACAAGCAAAAACCTATTATTTTTGCAATCGCTGTTGTGGTACCAATCATATTTGCCGTCATTTTTAAAAGATTTGAAATATTTATAGCGTCCATTATTTGCAACGGAATCACTTTTTTTGTCTCCGCTTTCTTATTCAACTATAGAATAAATGCTGTTATTAAAAAATTTACAAACGATATGCAGGCAATAAAAAACGGGGATTTTTCCCAACTGATTTCTTCTAAGGACTATGAAGCCATAGGAGAAGTGTCTCCAATTGTTAATTCGATACTCCACGATATAAAAAATTTGATAGAGCGTTTCTTTTTACTGGTAAATTCAATTAACAATGCTACATATCAAGTCAATGCGGCTGCTGATGCAGCTTTCAATGCCATGGAACAGATTAATTGTACTATAGAAGAAATTGCAAAGGGAGCCTCCGAACAAGCCGTTCAATCACAACATGGAGTGACCGTTGCCGATAAATTATCCGAACAAATTAATACCGCTTCGGAAACTTATAAAAGTGTTACCCTTGAAACGGATGCAATAAAAGACCTGAATAAAATCGGAATGGAAGCTGTTCAAGTCCTGCGGGAAAAGTCAGAAGAAAATACAAAAACCACTCAACGAATTTTCGGCGTTATTGAAAATTTAAGCAATAAATTCAAGGATATCAGCCAGTTCGTTGAATCCATAGAAAATATTGCCGAACAAACCAATCTGCTTGCTTTAAATGCAGCCATTGAGGCAGCAAGAGCCGGTGAAGCAGGAAAAGGTTTTGCCGTCGTTGCAGACGAAGTCAGGAAATTAGCCGACCAAAGTAGAAAAGCAACCGAAGAAATATATAATCTTGTTGAAAGCATTCAGGAAGAGACAGCCATAGCAGTACAATCAGTAGAAGATATTAAGATGTCCACATTAAAACAAAATGAAGCCGTGGATCAAACAGACAACGCATTTAAAAATATTGCATCCACTATTCTAAACATTGTTCAAAAAGTTAATAATGTCAGCACGGCTATGGAAGAAATGGAAACCGGCAGAAATAATGTAGTATCGGCCATTGAAAACATTTCATCCATATCCCAACAAACCGCTGCTTCCAGTGAAGAAGTTGCAGCTACGACAGCACAACAAATTGAGACCATTGAAAATATGAAAACCGCAGCTGAGAATTTGTCCAATTTAGTAAAAGATTTGAATGCTGCACTTAAGAAATACAAAATAAAAGCATAGGATGAATACGTATAGAGGGACACCATTACATGGTGTCCCCTATTTATTCAAATATTCTTCAACTTCTTCCAATGATTGTATCTCAAAAATAGAGGAGTTTTATGGACCATTTCCCTTAGCCTTTCTAAAATCACTACGCAATTAAAAATTCCGTTTCCCATCATTTCGTTTATTTTTGGTTTGAACGGATCAAGCTCTGATGGTCTAGTCTTTCCTTTAAGGCCATGCTTTGTTTTTAGCTGGCTTAAATATTTTTTCACGGTCATCTCCCATAAAAGTAATTCATCATACTCTTATGGTAACCGTTGGTTTGGTGTGGGTCAATTTTTTCCGACTTTATAGGTTAATTATACACCGGCAGTGACACCAGAGCCTTAAATGCAGATGTTTTACTAACTGTTTTTAAGAAAGCAGCAAGCCATGCGGAAGTTTTTTCTTTCATTTCGCCTGTGGTAAATATTATATTTTTCATAAGTGAAATCCTCCTTTGATAATGTTTTTGTTGGTACTTAACAATTCGACAGGTTTTGGACTTCACCTCTTGTTATATTATGGATGTAAAAGAATTACAATTTTGAAGTTCACGTTTATACAAAACTTGGGTAGCTGGTCTAAATTTTTTACATCCTCAATAAATTAGAAATCGTTTTTTGAAACATGGTAAGTAAAAAGTTCATGTCCGTTGAATATTGCTTCAATTCCTCTCTCCAAAGGCTTTCCCATTCTAACGACAAAAACCCTTTAAATCCGGCTTTTTTTAATACATGTAAAATATCTTTTATAGGAAGTTGTCCTTGGCCTAACAATGTATATTCATAATCATGCCAAATCGGGTCTTCTCTCTTCCTACCATCCTTAATATGTAAATGAGAAATATGTTCACCAATATAGTACCATGTAGTTTCTACATCTTCACCGTCTTCAATGGGATGAACGATATCCCAAATAAATTTTAAATTGTCCTCTGCAACATCATTTTTTAACTGCGATAAAATTTTTCCGGTAGCATATTCATTATGTGTTTCAACCATTATTGAAAAAGATTTATCATATTGGCATAACTCTTTTAACGCCCGCACAATACCATCATGGTCAATGAGGTCACGCTTAGAATCGAATCTTCGTGCAAAGTTTCCTAAAAAAATTCTGATACCGCATGCACCAACTAATTTTCCCCGCCGTATAATTTCAATAGCCTCTTTCACCTTGTTTGGTTCATATCCTTTAAAACACACACTTGATCCTATACATAAAACTTTTATATTGGAATGAGCAAATTTTTCTCCTATTTGCAATAATGAAATATCTTCTGTTTCACCTAAAATACTGTTTCCGTTGCCAGCTCTGATTTCAATGCCCTCTATATTAAATTTGTTGCAACATGCTATTAGCTCTTTCACCCCATAATCCATACATGGCAAAGTACTAAAAGCTAATTTCATCCTATCAGCCCCTATCTTGTTTGGGTCATTCCTTTATGAATTTCTTTTGTGATTTCATATATTAAATCTTTCCCTTCTGCAAACCGCTTAATTTCTTTTACCATTTCACTTGCAATAAAAGTTCTAAGATCCGTTGCAGGCCCTGCCATATGTGGATAAAGTGTAATATTCGGAAGTTTCATAAGCTTACTGTCCGGACTGAGGGGCTCTTTTGTATAAACATCTAATATAGCAGAGAATCTTCCTGTTTCAAGCTGCCTGATTAAAGCATCTTCATCAACAATACTTCCACGTGCAGTATTGATAAATAAACTGCCCGGTTTTAAAAGTTTTAATAGACCTTCATTGATCATGTGATAAGTTTCATCATTTGCAGCTGTGTGAACCGAAACAATATCACAAGTTGAAAATATTTCTTCCAGGGAAGCATATTCAAAACCATATTGCTTTCTTTTTTCTTCATTTGGATGTGTTGAATACAGTTTCACATGAACGTGAAACGGCTTTAACATTTCTAACAAGTACGATGATATCCGTCCCAGGCTTACAATACCAATTGTCTTTCCTTTTAACGAACGAGTATTTTGTTCATCATTTGGTGTCCAAACACCATTTTTTAAAGCGGTTGAATACTTATTTAAGTTTCTCAGTTCACAAAGTATGTATGCCATCACTCCTTCAGCTACGGAACATGCAAAAATTTCATTTCCGCTGACGACTTTAATACCTAAATCATAAAGCTTTTCATCTACAATGGGACCTACACTGCCTCCTACATGAGCAACCAATTTCAATTTGTCACCTGCCATTTCCGGAGTAATCTTTGTCTGGCCCCAGCCGGTTATCACCACATCTTTATCTTCTAATACTTGTTTCATTTCTTCAGGAGTGTAGTTTCGAGCAAGCTCGTTATAAGTCACATTGCCTATTTGCTCTAATTCTTCATAAATATTAGCATCAAAAAATAATTTTCTAAGATTACTATGCATGCTTACTAATATATTCACTTTTTCATCTCCTCACTAATTTTTCCCCTAAACAATATCCTCACAGTCTGCACCAATTAGAAAATACGTTCCTGCTTTTGCCAGGACAAAGTTCTTATACTTATTAATTATGTACTCGAGAACTTTATCATTACCTTTTTTATAATGCAACAGTAAAAATTTTTTATTTGTATAAAAAGTCTTACATTAATACGAAGGAAAAGGCGGGAAATATATTCACCGCCTGTTACCAGAATTATATGCCTGCCATTTGCAAAAGTACAAAACATTTTTAACGGCGTAGTTCCATGACCCTAAAAAAGTATGTTTGTTTATTTACGCACCAAAAACCTGTTTAATGAGTTAATTTTGCTCTCTTAGAAAACATAATATCATATAAGGAGTGTAATTCTCTTTTTCCAACTCCTTCGAAAAGCACCCTGTTGGAATTACTCCCCACATGCAAACTTGGATCGGTTACCGTTTGACCACTTGTTTTAACAGGATAACGTGAATATCCATCTTGAACCCTAATTCCATCAGGTCCACTACCGGCATGAGCCCCTACTACAATTCCATATTCAGCTGGAGTGATTCCTAAAAGATTACGTGCATTATCATTCGCAAATTTATTAGGATCATTTGGATCCGGATCTTTTGTATTGTAGCCTTCATTTTTGTAGTTCCAAACGATGCTCCATCCACAAGTCTCGTATGCAAGAGTACTTTCAGTGCCTCTATTAGTGTTGACCAAACCTGCTTTATTAGCATAGTGATTGTCATATAATATCCCATGTGAATATTTTACATGAGTATCATCTATGGCTTCATCTTTAAAAGTTTCAGGATTTAAAGTATACGAGTCTGAAACACAATCCTTTATAACAATATTACTAGTTTGTGGCGAAGCTGTAGTATACCCATGTCTTACTTTATATGCATAACAATTTTTGTATAACATATTTTGCCCTCTAATGTAGAAACCATATCCAGCTCCACCACCGCCACAATTTTGTGCATTTTGAGCCTTGCAGTTCTCGAAAGTTATCATGGTGCTATAAGTTGTGCCAAAAGCAATGCTACGAAAACTTGCAATATCAATATTCTTAAAATATCCATTATGAAGTCCTTTTATCTGCAATGTAGTACCTATAGACTTATTCTTCGGATTTACACCAGCTTCACCATCTACAGCTGTAAAAGTAATATCTTGCATGCCACAATTGTAAATTTGTTTATTTGCCTGATATGGTTTTGCTACAGTAACTGGCATATTACTTATAATCAAATCATGTGGAATAGGTATATCGAAAGTAATGATCTTTTCATCCGGTATTGCCTAATAACAATATAATCGTCTACATTAAGAAGTAAAAGTATCTTCCGGTATTGGTGTCGGATCTGGGCTTTCAGTAATAGATACCTTATCAATAGCAAATGAATTGTATCTCCTCCTGCACGGAAATCAGGTACGCATTAATTTCATCTTCAGTAGGCTAAATTTCATAGAATCAGAAATCTTTTAGATAACTTGACCGTGTTACTTCAAAAGGTTTTTCAATTGCTGCATTAACAGCTTCTCGTATAATAAATTATCAGGAATTTCTCCACTGTTTGTAACGTTTGATACATTATCAATGGATTTTCCTGTTAGCGCACGCATCCAGGTTAACCCTGTGATGTCCATGAACCTGTTGTATTTTTGAATAGGTATATGAAGCATTGTTATTTTGAGCATTGTTCCAGTGTATAGCAAAGCTGCAGCCACCTGTCCGATTATAACCTCATCCACACCGTACTCTTTGGCAATCTGATATACCATTTAGTGGCATCTTCACTGAAGCTGTTTCCAATTGCCAGAATTTTTAAACTACTCACTTCTCATCTGCAAATTCTTACAGAGAGGCGTGATGCCTTCCCCCCATACAAAGGCTTTAACCTTATCATATCCGTCGTACTGGGAATTGTTCAAATCAATTGATGCAGTCAGTTTTAATGATTCTCCCGGATTTACCACAGCATCTTCATTTGGAGGCGTAGTGATATTACAACCTAATAATTTGTTCCCTTCATAAACCGCAATAATTAAATGTATCGGTTTAGGTGTTAAACCGGTTCTGTTTTGATAGGACCGGTATTCAGTCCCGAAATATACTTTATGGTCTTAGCACCCGTGGAGTCACAAATCAAAACTTCGAAAGACTTGTTCACAGCAGTCGATTTTGCTTTAAATGTAAGCCTATAAACTTTCGACTTGGTTATTGCGCCCGCCAGATTGCTATAAGCATATACATTCCCATAGTCTTGTGATGCCCCTGTGCTTGTTACATCTAATTTTAACCATGCGTTACCCTCTTCGTCCACATCCCTTGTGAGTGCTCCGGTACCACCATTCGCAGTTCCAAGAAGCCATGGATTTATAGTCGTTGTGAAATCGCCGTTGATATTAAGATCGATATAGTTAGCTGTCGTAGTTACAGGACTCGTAGGTTCTGAAGGGGTGCCTGCTCCGGCGGCATTATTTGCTGTAACAGTAAAGGTATACGTTGTATTATTATCAATCCCTGTCATGGTAATGGGGCTCGTTGTGCCGCTTGCAGTAATTCCTCCCGGATTAGAGGTTACGGTATAGCTAGTTATCGAAGTGCTTTGTTCATATGTGACCGGGTCAATATACACTCCTGTATATGCCGGTAATGTAAAGGATACCGTTGCAGATGCATCTCCGGCAACCGCTGTGACATCCGTCGGAACATCCGGTGTATTGGAGATATAAATGTTATCAATATAGAACGTTACACCAACATTGGACGTTGCACCATCCTTGTTTCCAAAACAAAACGGTTACCAAACATGTCTACTCCATTTCAACTACAATTTGATGCTCACTTCCATCATTAAATATTTTAATTTTATTACCTTTGACTTCTCTGCCATCAACAAGAATACGCTTCACTTTATGCTGACCTCTGTTTTTATTTATAATATTCACTAAATAAGTATCTCCTCTAAACAATCTTTTCATAAAACATTCCTGCCACCATTCAGGAATACATGGCTTAATTTCAAAATAATCATAACCCGGATAGAATCCTAACATATATTGAATTACCGCTCTAAACATCCAGCCTGCAGTTCCTGTTACCCAGGCAAAAGCGGTTTGTCCGGCTCTTGGATTATCAGGGCCGAAATACATGTTGGTAAATACATAAGGTTCACATCCGGAATAATCAGACGGATTTTCATCACTATCCGGCATAATCTTTTTAAGGGTTTTGTAAGCTTCGTTTCCCCTTCCGATACAACAATCAGCAACAATTTTAAACGAACCTCCATGACAGTAAGGTGTCCCATTCTCCCATATCCCCGGTACGAAACCGGTTAATCTGCCAATGGATGGATTATATGAAGTATATGGAGGATATAAAGTTAGTGGTCCATAAGGAGAATCTAATCTTTCATCAATAGCTTTTATGCATTTTTGCAATTTTTCTCCTTCAGCAACCCCTGCCATAATGGCCCATGTCTGACTGTTCAGATAGATGCTGCCTTCTGATTCAGTATGACTTCCCACTTTTTGTCCGGCATCATTGTACCCTGCAAGGTACCACTCTCCATCCCAGCCTGTATCATTAATTGCTGTTTTTATTCTACCGGCTCTTTCCAACATTTCTTTCTCAATAGTTTCATCTTTTAAGATTTCACGTGCCATTTCAGCTGTATTGTGCAATGCAAAATATAGCGCAATTGAAGTCCAAACGCTTTCTCCTTTACCTCCTATACCAATTCCATTCAAAGAATCATTCCAATCACCATCATGAGCCAGGACCAAATTCCTTTCCCCAAGATCCTCAGAAGAATATCTCACCGCAGTTAAGATATGCTCCCATATAGTTCCTTCTCCCTCATCAAGATAAGGGACTACCGTATGAAGAAATTCTGTGTCCCCGGTTTCTTTTATGTAAGCATTGATAGTTGGTGCTATCCAGGTAGGGCCATCTGAATAGATATGATGATCGAGTGGAAGCCATCCTCTGACACATCTCCCATCCTTATATTCATATTTTAACGTTTCAATAATTTTTTCTTTTGCCAATTGTGGATTAAAAATTGCAACTGCCCACGAATCCTGAAGTTGGTCCCTAAATCCCTTTCCTGTAGCTCTTCCTACTTCTGCACATAACTGTACCTGTTGCTTAACCCAGGCATTAGTAATATAATTCACTTTTTCATCAGGAGTTTGGATGTAAATATCATTCACCATTTTTTTCTTGGAGTCAATTAATTCTTTAAAGTCCTTTTCAATCTTACCGGATTGAAAAAGTTTTTCTGCATATTTTATTGCTGTTGCTTTTGAATCCGTTGCCCCAACGATTACATCATATCGTATTTTTTCTCCATGCTTAAGAATTATTGTATTTTCCAAAACCCCTACCATCAACTCACAAGCTGCAAGAGAATTGGTACAGGCTCCTTTCACCACTGTTTCCGGTGCTGTTATATCGCCGTAAGTTCCTAAAAAAGCTTTTTTACTTGATTCAAATCCA
>ENA-OWOZ01001111-OWOZ01001111.1-bioreactor-metagenome-genome-assembly--contig:-NODE-1111-length-27062-cov-21.710432_pt1 | contig 27062 bp, 24 predicted proteins | sample MGYA00238140_ERZ651804 | MGnify/ENA primary metagenome ERZ651804 (study PRJEB26910, sample SAMN07631232) | bioreactor metagenome | isolation source: Switchgrass digestor | place: USA: Dartmouth... | reverse complement strand
GTTTTCGGCTGTATAAAACTGTAAAAGTGGCTTAAAAAACCCTACTTTTTCAGTGGTTTCGAACCGTCCCCTGTTTTCTGTTTTGACTGTTTTGAATTATTCAATTTCATAATCCAAAAATACTCTTGAACCGGTAGCACCTTTTTGACCCTGGTATTTTCCGTTATATGGATTCAAAGCAGTATCGTCCATTTTAGCAAAAACAAGTTGGCCAACTCTTCTGCCGGCTTTAAGTTCAATAGCACAGCGATTTGCATTAAAAAGTTCAAGAGTTATTTGTCCTTCAAAACCCGGGTCGACCCATCCGGCATTCTGTATAAACAGCCCCATTCTTCCAAGTGAACTTCGCCCTTCAACAAAAGCTGTTATATTGTTTGGCAATTCAATGTATTCCATTGTAGTTGCGAGAACAAATTGATTCGGCAGAAGTATATAGGTATCGCTTGTAATGGTTTTATACTGTATTTCTTTTTCTAAATTTATTATGCCTGTAGGGGAATCTTCAACAATGCTAAAAGTGTTTCCCAGTCTAATGTCTATACTTGCGGGTTGAATTTGCTTTTTATCTAATGGTTCAATAATTAAAGTCCTTTCTTCTATCATTTTAAGTAATGTTTTATCTGACAATATCATTTGATTATCTCCTTCCTGTTATATAAATACTCTTTCTTCAGCGGTGCCAGGTACATTCAAATTTGTCGATGTTACTAATCTCTATTATAACATGAATCAAAAATTTAAGGCCAATTACCATAAAATCACACCTTGATTACGGTAATTAGCCTTTTCACATTTTTCCAATCAAAAAATACTATAATCTTTTTATATAACCACATAAATATAACTTTCATCAACACGCCTTTCTAGTCAAAGGTTATCAAACACATTAACCTGTATCCTTGTTTATAACAATTCCTAAATTGGATTTTTTATTTGGTAAGAACATGCTTGCAATATTTGTATGCTCCGCACTTCGGGCAAACAAGCTTACGTTTGGTAATGGTGTGCGGTCCCATGACATAAGCTTTCATATCCGGTACAAAACGTTCACCGCATTCAGGGCATTCAAAGGCACCTGCCTCACGATCCAGTATACATGCAATAATTATCCCGCCTGTCACTACAACAATTCCAATTGCCACCAACAGCACACGTAGCCAGTTTTCCATCTCAACTGTTCCTGAGATTACAAACAGAGGTACCGCTGCAATAATGGTCAATCCTGCAACCGCTGCAGATAATATTATTTTCTTTTTACTTTCCTGAGCTTCTTTAATCAAATTCACCATATTCTCCTCCGCCTTCCCTCGATATTCTTCTTCGGATACTCGTTTACCGGTTAAAAGTTCATTAACCGAAATATCCAGCTTTTCACACAAAGGCAATAATAATGAAACTTCCGGGAATCCGTTTCCGCGTTCCCACTTCGATATTGTTTTGTCGCTAATCCCCAACTGCTCAGCCAATTGCTTTTGAGTTAGATTTTTACGTTTTCGCTCCTGAGCAATAAACTTTCCTATTTTAATCTGGTCCATCCGCACCCTCCCTTCTTAGTTTCATTATCTTACACACAAGCAATTATTCACACCCACGGCTCGTAGAATATGGTGATTTTACTCAAATTCTACCTTTCGTAGAGTAATTATTTATCTTCTATTTCCATTTTCATCAAAATTCTTTTTTAATGCAGCTTCTACAGGAAATATGGACCCAATCAAAACTATGACTTGAACCCCTTGCACTACCAAAGTCACTATTCCGACAATATTTATGGAACTATTAATAAACGGAATAGATGCTATTATTGTAGGAATAAGTAAAATAAATCCCAACTTAATCCAAAGTCTCCCACAATAATCATGAGCAAATTTCCATGTCTCGTCATTTTTCATTGACCTGTTTGTTCGATATCCATAGAATGCATTAATTTTCTTAGGTGGATGCTTATGAATCAAATAGCCTACCATAATCATAATAACAGGAATTAATAGATTGCATACAAACATTATTATCCAAAACCACATAGCAAACACCTCATCAACTTATTTTTATTCTTCATCTATTATACTGCTATTATATTTACCATACAATTATTGGATAACACCTAACCTATCAAATTCCTGTCCATCTCCGCTTTTATCCTTCCAAGAAAACATTTCTTAATAAACTGCAATTTATCTCTCTACTGCAAAAATTGTATTTCTTTCAAATATACCAAAGGCAAATGCCAACCTTAAGTATATCGGCATATCCTCATAGGCTTTAAAACTTGTTCTGTCTATAAACTCTTTCAAAGTCAAATTTTCTTCATATCCATAGGGATTTAGTATTGTAATATTGTCGTTAGGAATATCTATACCTGTTATGAGCGAATAATGCAAAGTCCAAATATCGTTATATTTTGCCGCCCATTGAAAAGGCACGGGTACTCCGTTTTTCAGAGTATCATATATCTTATCTATCATTTCTGTATTGGATAAATATGGATACATAGTAGTTTTAAATTCCGGAAAACGTTTTTTCATTTCCTTTTCGAAGGATTTTCCCGTCGAAGTAACAACTTTTCCGTATTCGTCATATAAGCTTTCTTCAGTAATTTTTCCTCCGGTCCAATTTGAAAACATCTCAATAACTGCGTATCCGCAAGAGATATCTTGCTTTACCAGTCCAACATTGTCAATGTAAAGAGGCTCCATATACTTTTTATCAGTATATACAATAGAATAGTCATCTAAAATATTGACAGCCTTTCTCTCTTCTACTGCTATTGCAGTAATAGCAGTAATCACCACAGCCAAAACAAGGCCGCCTAATATAAGCAAAATCTTTTTCCACTTTTTCATAAACTCTGACCTCACACTTACATATTTATACTTCTGTTAATGCAACTAACCTATCGCAGTAGTCGATAATTGTCCGTTTGGATTCCTCTATTTTATTTTCCCTTCTGCGTTCGGTTCCATTGTAATAGTCGCTAGAGATATAACATTGTCTTTTCCATTCCCGCATCTTTCCTCAATAATTTTTAAACCTTCCTCAAACCTATTCAATATAATTTCCTCCTCGCTGTATAGTATCTTGCCTCTCTGCAAACATCATAGTTCTTGTAATAACAACAATCTTTGCAACAGCTTTAATACAAAAAAGTACGCTAATGATAATAATACCAGTTGTCACATCCGGCTGCATATTGAATGCTTCCCTCAAATTAACCCGTCTTTCCAGCAGTACAGATAAAAGCTTAGGTATAACAATTAATAAAATTACAGGGATACAACAATCTTTAAATACCAACAGGATAATACAGATTTTCTTTTTGTGCTTACTTTTTTGTGCCCATCTGCCTATGAATACAAGCAAATATAATTGATATCCTATGAAAATAACTGTGCAAATACCCGCAATAATCAAATATTTATGTATTTCAGGCATAGCCTGCCGTTCTTCATTTCCCAGAACAAAATCAATTACAGCCTTTCTAAGCGAATCATAGACAACGGATTGATTTATAAAACTATTTTGGTTTGTCATTATAACTATACTATATCCTTTTTCAGGTATAATCATAACATCTGAATGATATGTATCAAGGTCTCCGCCATTATATATTACAGTATAACCTTTAGAACTCTTAACTTTCTGCCATCCCATAGCATAGTTTGACTTTACTTCAGAATCAGGGGTTTGCAATTGATTAAAGCAATCCTGTGAAAGTATCTTTTGATTAGAGTCTAAATTACTATGTGCCTGAAGGAACAGTATCATGTCATTTGCCGTTGAAACAATATAACCTTCCGGCAGTCCATAGGGTCTAAAGGGTTCTTTTTTTATAAAAGGAAATCCAAAAAAAGAACTGTAACCTTTCGTCACCTTTTTTTCTATTTCTTCTTTATTTAAATAAGTATTTTTCATAGATAGCGGCTCTAGAATATGTTTTTTTACATATTCATCATAACTAATTCCTGACACCTTTTCTATTATTACCCCCAGTACCTGATAGTTCGGATTAAAATAGTTGAATTCTTTCCCCGGTTCTTCTACAAGCTCTGCCTCTGCCAGATTTCTGACAGCCTCTTCTAATGATGTATTCAACGGCAGCACCGGAAAATAAGTTTCTTCTGACAGTCCACTTGTATGATTCAGAAGATGCCTTACTTTTATGCGAGAAGCATCAAATCCCTTCACTTTAAACCAAGGCAAATAATCTATTACCGGTGATTCCAAGTCAATTTTACCATTCTCTACCAATTGCATTACAGCAAGAGCAGTAAAACTTTTGCTCACCGAGCCAATGTACATTGGGGTATCCGCAGTTACTTCCGTACCTTCCGGAGTAGTGCCAAATCCTTTTGAGTAGATGATTTTATCGCCTTTAGCTACTGCCACCTCAATTCCCGGTATTTTATATATTTTTATATATTTTTATATATTTTTCAATCACTTCATCAAGCTCTTTCTCTTCACCTAAACTTGGTGTTTGAATAAAAGAAAATATCATAATTATTAGAAGTGGTATTATTAAAAGTGCAACATACCTTTTTTTCATCTATCATTCTCCAATTCCAATAAAGCCTTTTATGTTCTCATTGAGCCATTTTGCCACGCCATCGTCATTATTGCTTTCTATCACCCCGGTGGCAATATTTTTCAATTCATCAATTGCATTACCTACCGCATAAGCTTCATCCGAAATCTTAAACATGTCAATGTCATTTGCTCCGTCTCCGAAAGACACGATTCTGTCACATCCTAACTTTTCCTTCAATTGCAAAATGGCATTTGCTTTAGATGCAGACTTAGGCATAATTTCTAACCATTGATAATCGGAATAAACATCCTTTGAGTAAATTACACGATATTTGTCCTTGTACTTTAGAGATAATGGTTCTAATTTCGCCGGTTCATCAATACAGGTGATATAGAAGCACTTTCCCAAAGTTAAGTCTTCTACTGTTCCAACTTCATTAGTTCTCTTGTCGCCTTTTCTTGTGTCAAGAAAAGCCTTCATCCCTTCCGAGCACTTTTCGGGAATATATGAAAATTTTTCAACCCCATCAATAAAAGAATATACTATAGGATAGATATTTTCTTTTATCAAATCAAAAATTACATCTTTTATCCCATCATCAAAATAGTTTGCAATCAAAATTTCCTCAGTCACATTATCCATAACAAAGGTTCCGTTATATACAATAAGCGGGATATGAGAATTAAGTCCTTTGGTCACTTTCTTCGCAGTTACCAAAGAACGAGCCGTAGCATAGGAAAAAAGCATACCATTTTTCGTCAACTCGTTAATTGTATCAATAGTAAATTGCGATAAAGTTTCATCGCTTCTTAATAGTGTTCCGTCCAGATCCGATATAAACAGCGTCTTCATCGTACATCTCCTTAATTTCTCCTATGTAAATTTAATGTCCTAATTGAGTTTCATTGAGCCACAGCATAAAGGAAATCCTATACGGATTTAAGCACAATTATCCAGTAAAATATGCTTAAACCGCCAAAAACAATAAAAGCAGTAAAAAAATCACGCCCTACTTAAGTCTTTGCCAAAGGTAATCATTGTAAACAATTAAAAAGACAAAACCGCCAGACAGCAAAGCAATGCAAAAATTTTTGCATCTTTACTTGTCATAGGATTATACAAAAATTCTCTATATTTCGGTATATACAATAATACTGCCAATACAAAAAATACAGCGGAAGGAAGGATTAATATATTCCCCCATAAAGATTTAAATCGAAACTGTAATATCTTAGAGCAAATCGAAAGAACTATCCCCAGAATTAGGTAAACATTATACAATTTCATAAATTATACTCCTAAAAAATTAACGTCAATTTCAACAAATGCGTATTATAATACTATCACTAAATAGATAAAAATTCCATACCGTATGTAAAATAATGGCTTGCACTGCACACTTACTGCCTTCGCCCTTCATAATATCTCTGAAATTTATATACTGATATTCAAAACATATCTAAATGTAGTGTACAAAAAATATGGTAACATTGAGCAATTAATGATACAATAGAACTGGAGTATGGAGTTGTCGTGTAAAATAGAAAGAAATTGAAAAGGATATAAAGTAAAAAAGTTTATTAAGGATAAAATGCTGTTCTAATGATGATTTGAGGAGGTTAATATGGATATCAAGGAAAAAATCAAATATTTCTATGAATATGTTTCTACAAATAATTTGATAGACGAGTTTCCTAAATACATTTCTGACGATTGCACTATAAGATTTGGAGAAAATGTTATCCCTGTGGGAATAGAGGGAATGAAACAGCATCAATTAGATGTTAGAAAAACTTATCCAGAAATGAAGATCACAGTAATTCGTCAATATTCTGATGGGGATTATGTTATTTCTGAAATTGTCGCCGAAGCTATACATTTGGGAGAGTGGTTGGGCATGAAACCCACCGGAAAAAAATTATTATTCACCGGTGTAAATATCGATAAAATTGCAGATGGGAAAATCATAGAACACGGAGGGGCTATAAATACATTTGAGGCATTGTTTGAAGCCAAAATCATTCAGCCCGCTCCATAAATATTTTTCACTAAAGTTCAAGTTTTAAATAAAATAAGGTTTTCATTTATCGCCATATTTTACTTGCCTTCGGATCGGCACCAAGACACAGTTCTCTCAATTTCTCCAATTCTGCTGTATGATCTTCTTGCGGATCCTCATATTTTAAAACTTTAGCCACCGATAATTCAAAACCCTCTTCCCCATATTTGTTCCAAAGTTCCTGTAATCGTTTATTTGGATGCAAGTTCGATGCCAATTTCATATTAGTGCTGTTGAAATCCGATTTTGTATCTTTCGAGATGCCTAAAAACACCTCACCAGTTTCTATACAACGGTATGAAAATACTCCCATTTCAGGATGTCTGTGTTTGTAGGCTTCCAAAAGTTCTTTTCTTCTTTTTGTATCCATTGTATTCACCTCAGCTCTATTATAAACCGAAATACTGAAAAAAAATAATCTACGCTCCGTAGATAGAAGGTATTATCTTAAATATCAATATTTATGGCTTTTTAGCATTTTCAAAGGTTTCATTTCCTATAATGTTTGTCTTTTGCTGCCTTTCAGAATAAAAAGCTAGATTTTTATAATACCGCATTTTTTTGTATTTGCCGCCTACTGTAACTTCTATAAGGTCTTTTTCAATAACCTAAGTGGAATCAAAAATAAAGGGAACGACAACTTTACCGTTAAAATCAATTACACCCCACTTACCATCTTTTTTTACACTTGCCAAACCATACTTGAATATTGAAACTTCTTCAAAGGATGTACCGAATTTATCCCTACCTTGAGTATCCAGGCAAAACCATTCTTCACCTTGCTTTACCCATATATAATCCTTCGCAACTTCATAAAAAAAATTCTCATATCTATCATACATTGATCTTGTTATTTCTCTACCGGTTTTACTTTTAAAACATAGAACCATTTGCTGTTTTATGGTAAAATAAATTACAGAATTAAAAATAGCAGAAAGGAAATCGGGCAATGTTTAGAGAAATGAGAAGAAACAAGCAATTATTAACAATAGAAGAAATTGACGCAGTAATGAATAGATGCTCAAACGGCGTTTTGGCGTGTATCGGTGACGACGGTTATCCCTATGCAGTCCCCCTAAATTACGTATATTTTAATGGTAAAATATATTTCCATTCAGCAAAAGAAGGACATAAAATAGATGCTATTACAAATAACCCAAAGATCTCCTTTACAGTAATTGATCAAGACACTATTGTCAGCAAAGAATATACTTCCTATTTCCGCAGTGTAATTGCTTTTGGAAAAGCAAGAATTACAGAAGGCAATGAATACAAAGAAGCTTTTAAAGCTTTAGTTGAAAAGTATTCCGGAGACCAGCCTGAAGAGGATAAGCAAAATATAATAAGCCGATGCACTCAAGCATATATTGTCGCTATTGACGTTGAACATATAACTGGCAAGGAAGCCAAAGGATTAAAAGCTAATAAGAAATAATAACAATACACTAATAAAAAACTGCCGGTAAAATCTTTTGATTTTATCGGCAGTTGAAAAAGCATGTATTAAATCTTAAATTGCTTTACTATATTGATAAGAGCTTCTGATTTTTTATTTGATTTACTTGCTAAGTTTACAACGTTTTCAGCCATTATAACAATCTCTTCTGCTTTTTGAGCAATATTGGTTGCTCCCATAGCCTCTTCATTAGCAGATGAAGATATCTGGGTAATGGCCTGAACCATGTTTCTTATCGCTGCCAAAAGCTCTTCAGAGGTTGAGCTGAAATCAGTAACTATATTGTTAATAACTAAAGAAAGCTCATTATAGCGTTCGCTGATTTGTACTACTCCCTCATAATCCTGAAGTACTTTCTTATCAATAAACTCCATTATCTCCATCGAGCTTGAAGAAAGATCATTTACCACTGACCTCACCTGTTTCGTCACCTCTTGAATACGCGATATGGAAGTTTTTGAGCCCTCGGCTAGCTTCCTTATTTCATCGGCAACCACAGCAAACCCTTTTCCTGCTTCTCCTGCTCTAGCAGCTTCAATGGCTGCATTCAAAGCCAACAAATTGGTTTGTGACGTTATATCCAATATAGCATTGGATAACTCCTCAATTTGCTCTACTTTCTTAGCTTGTTCAATTGCATTCTGCAAATCCACCTTTGTTTTCCCGTATATTTCTTCGGCTTCTTGTTTTGAAGTAATTGCATTTACCTTCATTTCTGTACTCATTGCATTTACTTTATTAACAGTAGTCGCACCTTCCTGGGCTTTTGATGCAATGGATTCAATAGCTTTTTCTACCTCCAAAGAAGTAGCGTTCATTTCTTCACTGGATGCGGCCATTTCCTCTGTCTCTGCAGATAGCTCTTCTGTAGTAGCAGATATATCTCCAATACTTTCATTCAAGTTATTCATTTCCTTATTGATATTAGCCAACATTTCACTGACAACAGAAGACTCATCAACAACTGATTTCATCATTGCCCTTATGGAATTTTTCATCTTGTCGAGAGAATTGGCTAAACTTCCGATTTCATCCTTCTTGTCCAAGAGCTTTTCGGATATATCTTCAGTGAAGTCTCCAGTGGCAATTACATTAAGATATCTTGTGGTCTCTTTTATAGGTCGTGTAATATTACGGGCAACCAATATAGTTATTGCTATGCCAATCAATATGAATAAGATAGATAAAAATTCCATGTACATGGCCAAATCATCCACCTTCTCCATGACTATTGATTTCGGCGCTGTTACAGCTAAAGACCAGTTTGTACCTTCTACAGGATAATAGGCCATGTATTTAGTCTTTCCATTGAAAGTATATTCACCTACACCGCTTTCTCCTTCAACCATTTTCTTTACAAGATTGCTCAATTCCTCTAATTCAGGGTTGTTCTTATATTCTTCAAAAACATTGTACATTCCACTAACGAGGCTTTCGTCACTGTTGGCTATCATGGTACCTCTATTATTAACCATAAAGACTTCCCGTCCGTTAAATTGCATCTCATTGGTATATTTACTTAACTCATTGCCATCTAGTCTGGCAACAATTACACCTTTCACAGTATCACCCTTTTTTCTCGGAACTGCAAAGGTCACCTCAAGGTTGCCATCCGTCTTGCTCACAATAGGATCTGATACAACGCTTTCACCGGATAATGCCTTTTTAAAGTATTCCAGTTGATGAATATCAATAATACCTCCGTTTGTCTGTCTTGCAACACCATTAGTATCCACAACCATTATACTTTTATATTTACTTCGTTCAGCCTCAACCTGAAGTAATGACAATTTCTCATCAACTGATAGTTCACTGTTTTTGATGGATGGATCATTGGCCCATGCTTCCAAGACGTTTAGCTGAATTTTTATTTTCTCAGTTATGATTTTTGCATCAGCTTTTGCCAATTCAATAAGATCTTCATCAATGCTGCTTTTAATTGCATTCTGTGCACCCAATCCAGCACAAATAGCTAATCCAGCACAAATTATAACCAATAATAAACCAAATACTAACGAGATTCGTGTGGTAATACTTTTGAATTTCATCAAATCATCCCTCTTATTCTTGATTTTGACCTTCTAAAACTAAAATTACTGAAAATAAATAGTTCCAAAACTTTATTTGTGGTGTACTACTACAAATTCTTATTATTTACCCTCCATTTTTTATATCTGTTCAGGGATTCTTAACCCTACAGTAAAAAAGTGGCAGCTGTTATTCCATGAATTTCTGTTCTGACTAAATAATATAGTGATAAAAAGGAGAAAATTGACAGCACTGATTAAATTGCACAATATCCGCTCTATCACCATAAGGAACAATACGTCGCAGTAACCTATTTAATTGAAAATTAGGCATGGTTCTGCAAGACATAAAGTCTATTGAGATTAGCTTTTACTTTGGTTTGTTAGTAAGTATTGATCATTAACGCTTCAGCTATATCTCAATTATTAAAGAAGTCGTTGACAGTATTAACCACTGCGAAATTATCCAAGAACTTTGATAGGGATCAGATAAGGAGGACAAATATTTCACCTATGAGGTCTTTTTTAATTACCAAGCTGCAAAGGACTTTCCGACAAACTAAACCTCTTTATATCGACGCTCATCAAATTGAAAGCAGCAGTATGGTAAAACATCTTGGTTCTAGGAGGTTTGTACAAAATACATGGATGTAATTGCACAAAAACATATTTTTATCCACCATTGCTACTTCCCTAAATGCGGTAGAAACGACTTTAAGAAAATTCCAAAAAATAAGGAATATCTTTTTTGCATTCAAATTTATATTACCACAAAAATAACTTGCTAACCAAAAATAAAAGGCTTCCTTACGTATAATTACACCTCAAATACTCTATATAACGCACAAAAATAAAATTTTTCGTAAACTTTGAAATTATATATATCAATGATATTTTTCTACAGCCAATTCCTATTATGCAACATATCACCAATTTAATCCGTCTTTTTGAAACAGAGAACCGACTACATGTTAAAACTGCCGGTAAAGTCTTTTGACTTTATCAGCAGTTAATTAGTATTTAAATCTTAAATTGCCGAACAATCTTAATTAGTGCTTCTGATTTTTCATTTGATTTACTTGCCAAGTTTACAACGTTTTCAGCCATTATAACAATCTCTTCTGCTTTTTGAGCAATGTTGGTTGCTCCCATAGCCTCTTCATTTGCAGATGTGGATATCAAATTAATGGACTTGACCATATTTCGTATAGATGCCAAAAGCTCTTCGGAAGTTGAACTGAAATCTGTAACTATATTGCTAATCACCATAGAAAGCTCGTTATAGCGTTCACTAGTTTCTACCAAGCCCTCATAATCTTGTAGTACCTTCTTGTCAATAAACTCCATTATCTCCATTGAACTTGAAGAAAGAGCATTTACAACCGACAGCACCTGACTCGTCACTTCCTGAATTCGTGATATAGAAGTTTTTGATCCTTCGGCCAATTTCCTGATTTCGTCAGCAACCACAGCAAACCCTTTTCCTGCTTCTCCTGCTCTAGCTGCTTCAATAGCTGCATTCAAAGCCAGCAAATTGGTTTTGGACGTTATATCCAATATTGTATTTGACAACTCGTTAATTTGTTCTACTGCCTTAGCTTGTTCAATTGCATTCTTCAAATCCACCTTTGTTTTTCCGTACATTTCCACAGCTTCTTGTTTGGAACTAATTGCATTTTTCTTCATTCTTTCGCTCATCGCATTGACTTTGTTAATAATATCAGAGCCTTCCTGAGCTTTCGAAGCAATAGATTCAATGGCCTTTTCTACCTCTAATGAAGTAGCATTCATTTCTTCACTAGATGCGGCCATTTCCTCCGTTTCTGCAGATAGCTGCTCAGTGGTAGCCGATATATCGCCAATGCTCTCGTTTAAATTATTCATTTCTTTATTGATATTAGCCAACATTTCACTAACAACGGAAGATTCATCAAGAACTGCTTTCATCATTGTCCTCATGGAATTTTTCATCTTATCAAGGGAATGGGCTAGACTTCCGATTTCATCTTTCTTCTCCAAGAGCTTTTCGGATATTTCCCCTGAAAAGTCTCCAGTAGCAATTATGTTAAGATATCCAGTAGTTTCCTTTATCGGTCGTGAAATATTGCGAGCAATCAATACAGTTAGCCCTACACCAAGCAATAGGAAGATAACAGATAATGCTACCATATTCCTATTCAAATCATCTACCTTGACCATAACTACTGATTTTGGAGCCGATAGAGCTAAAAACCAGTTTGTTCCTTCAACAGGATAATACCCCATGTATCTCGTTTCCCCATTATAAGTATACTCACCTACAGCTATTTCCCCTGCAACCATTTTATTATGAAGATTACATAAGTCTTCTAATTCAGGATTAGTCGCATATTCTTCAAAAATATTGTACATTTCTAGAACATGATACTGATCGCTGCTGGCTACCATAGTACCTTCACGGTTAATCATAAAAATTTTCTGCTCATAAAATTGCATGGCATTAGTATAATTACTTAACTCATTTCCATCTCGTGTTGCGGCCAGTACACCTGTCACTGCATTTCCATCTTTAATTGGAACAGCAAAGACTACCACAGTATTTCCATCCGTTTCGTTTACAATGGGGTCTGAAACGACACTTCTCCCGGACAGTGCTTTTTTAAAGTACTCTCGTTCATGAATATCAACAACTTTCCCGGTTGTCAGGTTAGCAATACCATTGGTATCCGCAAGTAATATACTTTTATGTCCGCTTCGTTTAACTTCTTGCTTAAGAAGTACCATTTTTTCTTCAATTGATAATTGGCTGTCTTTTATCGATGGATTATCTGCCAATACTTCCAAAGCATTAAGTTGAGTTCTGAGCTTCTCTGCAATAACCTTTGCATCGGCTTTTGTTACTTCCAAGATATTTTCATCAATATTTGCTTTCAGCGCATTTCTAGAGCTAAAAAAAGCACAGACACCTAATCCTGCACAAATTATAAGTACTAATAGACTAAACAATAGCACAATTTGTATTGTAATATTTTTAAATTTCATCAAATCATCCCTTTTATTCTCGATTTTGACGCCCCAAAAGCTGAAACTAGTGAAAATAAAAGGCTTCAAAACTTTTTTTGGGCGTGTAACTTTAAATTCCTGTTATTTATCCTGCATTTCCTTTACTTGACCAGGAGTACTTAGCCAACAGCCCAAAAAATCATATATGCTATTCCATGAATTTCTGTCCTAGCAAAATAATTTTGCCTGTTCCTTGAGTTTACCGGCATACACTTTTCTCTTGAGACTCACATCGCTTTGGAATTCTCCCACACTCACTTCTATAACTCTCAAAGAGCTCTTCTGATGATTTATTCCACATCACTTTAACTGAAGAACAAAACATGACATATCCACAGATGCGCCGTTCCTTTCAGTAATAAACGGTATGAAAATTGAGAAGGCTTGTAAGGTTATTCAAAAACCCTTTCTATCCACGTAAGTAACAACACATTACGGCAAAATATTCGTTTAAGGGTCAGTATCAGTCTACAAAACTTAAAAAGTCATTTACTTCTGCGTGTCGGTAAATATTGATTATTGTCACTTTAGTTATGGCTTAATCCATCGCTAGTCAACAAAGTCCTCCACAAAGTCAACTACTGCAAATATATGCAAAATCTTCGATAAAGACCGTAAATGCATTATAAATAACTTCAAGAAAATTCCTAAAACATAAGGAACGCCTTTTTGCAGTTAAAATAATATTACCACAAAAAAACTAACTAAACAAAAATAAAATACTTCCTTACGTTTAATTACAATTCATATGCTATGTAAAACGTGAAAAAACAAAAATTCTCGTAAACTTCTAAACTACTAGTTCAATTGTTTTTTTCCGGAACTATCGCCTTTTATACTCAATTATTAATTTCAAACTTTAACTTTGGAATTTTTCGTTCTTTCCTTATGAGTGATTCCACCTCATCTATTTTAACAGCACCCATTTTTTCATAAAATCCTTTAGCTTGTGGGCTTGTTACAAAGCAAAAAGATTTTATACCAACTTCTTTGCAATAGCCTATCAAATGCTCCCACATTTTTTTACCGTAACCTTTTCCAATATACCGGGGAAGAATATAGAAAAACTCAAGCTCGATTTCCTCATCATTTATTAAAAGAGAGTAAAATCCAATAATACAGTTTCCTTTAGCAAGGACAAAAGTTGGATTTGTCCTAATATAATCTTCAGTAATCCTATAAATTATCTTAAACTTTTCCATAAACTCCGGGTCATATCCCCAATAAGCTTCCGATTCATAGGCTATTCTATTTAATTCATCTATATCCTTTTCTTCGGCAGCATATATGTAGAACATAGCTTTATCCCCTAATTTTATTTGTAAAATCTCTTTTAAATACTTATTATCATACTAATATACCTTTTAGAACACAGAGCCGTCCCCTGTTATATGTATATAATTCCCTCTTTTTACTATATTCAAAAAGCAAATTAAAAGCCTGTAACATCATTTGAAGTCACAGGCACATTATATTTTACTTAAAATACTTTTTACTAAAATTTAATTACCTTTGGCGCCTCGGTAAAGGAATAAAAAGTAGCTATAGCATCCTCAAAGTATAAAACTTCGGTGTTGTCGTCTTCCGCTGAATACATACCTTTAAGCTCCGGATAATTATCAAGCATATGCTTTTTCGCTTCTACTCTGTCATCTCTTATAAGCTTTCCTGCTACTCTAAGCCATTTTCCATCAGCAAAAGCACATAGCTCTACTTTTGGGTTTGCCTGAATCTGCTTAGATACTTCTTTTACTTTTCCTGTTTGAATATAAAGTTTACCTTCAAAAATATCTACTGTACCAAAGGGTCTTACTCTAGGCTGATCTCCTTCTACTGTAGCTAAATAGTATGTTCCGCATTTCTTTAAAAACTCATATACCTCTTGCATTTTTTCTCCTCCTGCATATTTAATAAAATATGTATTCTCAAGATATAATTTATCCTAGCAAATAAATGAAATCAAGCGATACTTGAATTTTGAAACAGCTTAAATTTATCAATAGATTCTTTTTACCCATTGGACACATTATTTATCATCCCGTTAACTAGTTTTCTTTTGTTTTTTTACAGTGTTTTATGATAATTTTATAAAATGAATGTGAAAAAGAAAAGAACCATTTAATTATTTTCCTCTATGCTTAGCTTTCTTTTTTCTCTGTCTAAGAGCAAATTGGCGTTCCTTTTCTGCTTCTCTAAACTCTCGTTTTTTCCTTTTTCTCTCAATTTTATTTTGTTCGTGTTGGAGTTTTAGCGCCTGTTGTGCTTTCGTACCGACACCTCTATTTCTCAATTGATTGCTGATTTCCCTCTGCAAACGTTTTGGATTGATTTTACGTTCTTCAATTCCATTAGTTTTAATAGGAGGACTAAATCTCAGTATTCGCCAGTTTTTATGCAAGAAATCGTACACCTCATAATCTTTAGGCTCCGCACCAAAAGTAATTTTACAAACCTCATATTTATCTTCATCAATACGTTCATACAACCCTATCCAAAATGGATTTTCAAACAAAATGGTCAGGCTGCTTTTAGTGACCATATCATTGGCTTTCCTTGTACTGTTGTTCAAAAGTGTCAAGCCACTCTAAAAGAGCACGATAAAGAAGCCGTTGCTGATCAAATATAGTTCTACCAACAAGGGGAATATCCGCATACTCAGCAGCATACTTCTCGCTAGACTCTGCCGAAGCAGTAATACTTTTTCTCAACCTCTTCACCAAACCCAATGCTTTCTCCTTATCCATTTTGTTCAGGTTGGTAATGACAACATTAAAATCAAACAACAGCGGTACCGGTTGACAGGAATAGGTATTCATCAGTTCTTCAAAATAGCATTTGCCTTTATCGGTAATCGAATATATCGTTTTATCAGCAAACCTGTCCCCCTTAACAACATTACTCTCAAGATAGCCTTTCTCACTAAGCTCAATAACTTTCCGATAGATAGACGGAATACTTATTTTAGTCCACCTTGAAAAATGATGGTAATCTACATCCTTTTGAATATCGTATGCACTTTGAGGCTTCTCCAACACCATACCCAGTATAACCAAATCTATTGCTGACATAATAACACCTCATTTTTACTATCAATAATAGTACTATTAATAATAATACTATTACTGATAGTAATAATCAAGAATGTACTGCAGCAAGCGCAAATAAAAGATTAGACAAGTCCCGATCCAAGTTCATAGGCTTCTTTCAACTTAAGCGGAAATAATTCTTCATGGTTTGCCTTTTTCTGCACAGGATCAAACACAGTCCAATTGTATATACTGTAATCTTCTACCTGCAAAGTATTTCCGCAAATCATAACTTTTGTAGGCCCAACATAGCTATCTAACATCCGTTTATAATTTTCTAACATCGAAGTATAACCATAGGTATCATAAACTTTTTCATCACAATTACTTGTAGTGATAAGTAAAACCGGAATCATATGTTCATTGCAATTGGGCCTTTCCTTATTATAGGTTAAATATTGAAAAACAAGTCGTTCATACAGTGCTCTAAATGCTGCAGTCAAATTTCCCAGATAATTGGGTGAACCAAGGATAAGGCCATCTGCTTTACGGATTTTGGCAAGTACTTCGGATAAACTGTCTTTAGAAATGCATTGTCCAAAGGTTCTAGGAAGCTTACAACCAAAGCAGGATATACAACCTCTAAACGGCTCAAGCTTATAAAGATGGATAACCTCTATGGCTGCTCCAGCTTCTTTTGCACCTTTAGCTGCTTCCTCTACTAATTGTCCTGTATTCCATTCACTACGTGGACTAGCATTAACTGCAATAATATGTTTCATCTTTACAACCCCCACCTCAACCAATATTTATGTAAATATATTATCACTCACAAATAAATAATATAATAAGGCAGTTGGATTATGAACATAACATACACTATCCAACTGCCTCTTATCTTGTTTATCCTATAACTTACTTAAGAGTCATTATACTTCAAACTTTTTAACTTGATTTAGAAGTTCCTTAGCCATATTTCCCAATTGACCGGAAGATTGAGCAATTGTTTCTATGGAAGCTAATTGTTCTTCTGAAGAAGCCGATATTTCCTGCATGCCCGCAGAAGCCTCTTCCACCACAGCAGAAATACTTTCTGCTTGATTAGTTACTTCTTTTGTCTGATTATTAATCTTCTCTAGAGCTATGGAAACGTCATGGGATATTTGAGCCAGCTCTGTAATTGATGCAAAAATCTTACCAAAGCTTTCTTTTGTATCTTCGGCTGAAGCTCCCATAACAATAACACTTTCCTTAACCTGGTTCATATTATGGACCGTTTCATTTATTCTGCCATTAATACCATTGACAATATCTTCAATCTTTTTAGTGGAGCCACCCGATTGTTCAGCCAATTTTCGAATTTCTTCGGCTACCACGGCAAATCCTCTTCCGGCTTCACCGGCACGAGCCGCTTCAATTGAAGCGTTTAAGGCAAGAAGATTAGTTTGCTCGGAAATACTGTTTATCTCACCAATTATATTGCGAATTTCACCGGCCATTGTAGCCAGTTGATGTATGGATTCACCAACTGCATTGGTATACCTGTTGTTTTCTTCTATTTTCTGACTTTGGCGTTCAATAACCTTTTGACCTTCTTTAGCAAGATTAAGGGATTCTTTGGCCTTATCTGCCCCAATTTCCGTTTTCATCGTAGCTTCTGAAACTATATTATCGACTTCAGCAATGGCATTGGTTGTATCTTGAAGCATTGCGGCTTGCTCACTATTACCTTGAGCCATTTCGTTAATAGTTGTAACTACTTGAGTTAAGCTCCGGGCTGTTTCTTCTGTTGTTGAGGTTAATTGTAAAGAGTGGGACGCTAATGTAGAGGATACCCTTTGAATATTGCCAACAAGTCCCCTTAAATTTTGATTCATTGTCTTAAGACTGTCATAAAGTTGACCGATTTCATCCTTTGACTTATTTTTTACATCAAAGTCTTTCAAATTACCTTCAGCAATTGTTTTGATTATGGATGTCAAGTCAATCAGAGGCTTGGTAAATTGTCTTGAAAAATAAAGTCCCAATAATCCTACAATGATGGCTGCAATGATGAACAAAATAATGGAAGTATCCAGAAGTTTATAAGCTGAAGCCATCGCAGCCGAAACCGGTGTCTCTACAGCAATTAACCAACCTGCCATTTCATTTCTAGAATAGCTAACCATGACCTTTTCCCCTTGAATATTTTTAGTTTCAAGAGTTTTGCTTTGTTCAGCACTGCTTGCTTGCACAAATTCTAAAGAGCTAAAATCTTCCTGGTTCTGTACATAATCCATATTTGGATGAGCCAATACAGTCCCTTGTCTTGAAAGGACATAGACAGTTGAATTCCCATCTGAAAGCTTTGTAACAAAATCACTAACTTTGGTAAGCTCCGTACTTGCTTGTAAGACTCCCACAATGTTGTTGTTCATGTCACGAACAGGTGTAGAAATAACAACATTCATTTTACCGGTAACCTTAGAAACAAGAATATCGGATATATACTCTTCCGTTCCACCCATAGCTTTCTGATAAAACTCTCGTTCAGTGACATTTGTAAAAGCATCGTCATTACTTTTAACAACTTGTTGTCCTTCGCCATTGTCAAGTGCAATAACAAGATCCGGATTGACTTTTACAGCACCCACTAAAATATTTTTTGCATTAGCTAAATCAAAATTACGAATAGCCGGCTGATTTGCCACCATATGTAGAGTGTTGAAATTCTTCTCGAGCATACCATCTATTTCAGCTTTAACAATGTCCAGTTTATCTTGGTTTAGTTGATAAATATTCTTTCGTGAATTTACTACAAAAGATGATACAGATACAGCAGAAAAGATTAATAGTGGAATTAAACTAGTGGTTAAAAGCATTGCAAATAATCGTGTTCTTAGCTTCAAATAAACTCCTCCTTATTATAATTTTGTTAGACGTTGTAAAATGCCACATGCTGCATAAATGCTACATGTATGTTGAAGTAGAACCACCTTTAATTAATGTATTTTGTTTTAAAAAGGGTATATAATAGACTCCATAACATAAAAGCAGGTGAGATATACCGTTAAACCATGTGCCTGTACTGTAAATGTTTTGTATTTTACTCCACATTCTATATAATAAAGATAAACCCTAATAGATTCTATCTTACCAGAAATAAAAAGTACACCTGAAACTATTTCCGTCATACTATCAAACGTAAGTTCTTGGGCCCGTAAATTTACAAAATACAATGTAATCCTAGTGAAATTATTTTATCATCCTTCTCACCACCTTAATAAACATTTATTAATATGTTACAGAATTTTCAAAATTCTAGCACAGCTTATAATTATAAATAAAACTTAAATTATTAAATTAACAATTGCCTATTATTTAATTTCACTTAAAGTCCAATATACAAAAACTGGCATTTAGCGGCATAAAAATAGGGTCCCACCAGCTTGTTAGCCATCAGCAAAATCTGAAAGGCTCATAGCTTTGCACCCTTAACTTTCGCCAAGTTTGCCTTCATTATAGCTTAATCTATTATATATTACGGCTTTTTATTGAAAAATTCAAGACAATATTCGAATAATTTCGACATTTATCAACATTAAATATTCATCAGTATTTATTTCTCGGAAGTTATATGTTACAAATCAGAAATTGTTTACTGTTGATATAAAGAGGCAGCTGAATTGGGAACATAACATATATCCTCCAACTACCTCTCATTTTCCATTTAATGTTATATCTAAAAGTAGTTAAATCTCAAACTTCTTAACCTGAGTAAGAAGTTCTTTAGCCATATCTCCTAATTGACCTGAAGACTGAGCAATGGTTTCAATGGAAGCCAATTGTTCTTCTGAAGAAGCCGATATCTCCTGCATACCGGCAGAGGCCTCTTCAACTACAGCTGAAATACTTTCTGCTTGATTAGTTACCTCCATTGTCTGATTATTGATTTCCTCCAGCGCTATGGAAACCTCATGGGAAATTTGAGCCAGCTCACTAATTGATGTAAAAATCTTCGCAAAACTTTCTTTTGTATCTTCAGCTGAAGATTTCATAATAATTGCACTTTCTTCAACTAGATTCATACTATTAACAGTTTCCTTAACTCTACCATTGATGCCATTGACAATATCCTCAATTTTCTTGGTGGAGCTGCCCGATTGCTCAGCCAGTTTTCGAATTTCTTCTGCCACCACGGCAAAACCTCGTCCTGCTTCCCCGGCGCGGGCTGATTCGATTGAAGCATTTAAGGCAAGAAGATTGGTTTGTTCAGCCATACTGTTTATTTCACCAATAATATTGCGAATCTCGTCTGCCATTGTAGCCAACTCTTGTATTGACTCACCCACAACATTAGTATATCTATTGTTTTCTTCGATTTTTTGACTTTGGCGTTCAATAACTTTTTGGCCTTCCTTAGCAAGTTCTAATGCTTCTTTTGCCTTATCTTCTTCAACTTCGGTTTTCACAGCAGCTTCTGAGACTATATTATTAACTTTAACAATCGCATCGGTTGTATTTTGAACCATTACAGCTTGTTCGCTATTTCCCTGAGCCATTTCGTTAATAGTTATAACCACTTTGTTTAAACTTTGAGCAGTTTCCGCAGTTGTTGATGATAGTTGCAAAGAATGGGATGCTAACGATGATGCCACCGTTTGAATATTTCCTATAAGCTTTCTTAAGTTTTCATTCATTGCCTTAAGGTTTTGATAAAGTTGACCTATTTCATCCTTTGACTTCAGCTTAACATCAAAGTCTTTTAGATTTCCTTCCGCTATTGTTTTAATTATAGATGACAATTCCACCAAAGGCTTGGTAAATCGTTTGGAGAAATAGAGTCCTAGTAATCCTACAATACCGGCAGCAACAATTAACATAGCGATAGTGATATGCTTTAGTTTAAGAGCAGCAGCCATAGCAACTGCAATAGGTGTCTCAACAACAACTAACCATCCCGCCAGTTCATTTAAACAGTGGCTGACAATGGCGTCTTCCCCCTGAATATTTTTAGTTTGCAGTATGGCATCTTGTCCTGCAAGTCCTGTTTGTACAAAGTCTAAAACATTAAAGTCTTCTTGGTTTTGTACATACTCGGCATTGGGATGAGCCAACACAATCCCTCGTTTTGAAAGCACATAGACAGTTGAGCCATCTTTCGAAAGCTCTGTTACAAAATCACTAAGTTGAGAAAGGCCAATACTTGCTTGTAGAATTCCAACAATGTTGTTATTCATATCATGAACTGGAGTTGCAATAACTACAATTAATTTACCGGTATCCTTTGCAACAAGAATATCTGATACATATTCTTTTGTTCCACTCATAACTTGCTGAAAAAAGTCCCGTTCTGCAATATTGATTAAAGTATCTCCATCACTTCTAACAACTTGCTGACCTTTGTCATCAGCAAGTGCAATAATAAGATCCGAATTGACTTTATCGGTCTCCACTAAAATTTTTTTTACATTATCCAAATCAAAATTTCGAACAGCCGATTGATTGGCAATAGTATGCATAACAGCAAAATACTTCTCTAGCATTCCATCTATTTCAACCTTTGCAATTTCTAACTTTGCTTGGCTTAGTTGGTAAGCAGACTGTTTGGAATTTAAGATAAAAGAAACTCCAGATACAACTGAAAAAATTAATAGTGGAATTAGACTAGTAGTTAAGATCATTGAAAATAATTTTGTTCTTAGCTTCAAATAAACTCCTCCTTATTTTTTTAAATGTTTATAAGAATAACATATTTAATTAAAGTGGAACACTTTTTTATTACTAATTAACTTTCGTACAAATATAAAACTTTAAGATGGTGGATATAATGGGCTCAATAAAATAAAAGTAGGCGAGAATTGTTCCCCGTAATATTTATTTCAGCACAAAATATAAAATACAGAGAGATCTAACCTATGAAAAGTATAACCTATAACATGGATAAATTTAAAGTGGAAAAAGTTTCCGTATCCTTTTTAAAAATCAGCTTTACTAGTATACATTGTAAAATCCTAAAAACTTAGATAATTAGTTTTGAATTACCCTCTACTAATTTTCCGTAAAAAATAATAAATAAACTTAGCTTTTGCCAAGTTTGCTTCGTTGCAATATGCTTAATTTCGTTAAAATAAAAAGCAGTTGAATTGTGAAAAAATATACACTATTCATCTGCTTCTTTGCTTATTTATTCGATAATTTATTTACATGTTATCAAATTTCAAACTTCTTAACCTGAGTGAGAAGTTCTTTAGCCATATCTCCTAATTGACCGGAAGACTGAGCAATGGTTTCAATGGAAGCCAATTGTTCTTCTGAAGAAGCCGATATCTCCTGCATACCGGCAGAGGCCTCTTCAACTACAGCTGAAATACTTTCTGCTTGATTAGTTACCTCCATTGTCTGATTATTGATTTCCTCCAGCGCTATGGAAACCTCATGGGAAATTTGAGCCAGTTCACTAATTGATGTAAAAATTTTGCTAAAACTTATCTTCGTATCTTCCGACGCGGACTCCATAACAAGAACGCTTTCTCTGACCCGGTTCATATTATTAACCGTTTCATTTATTCTGCCATTAATACCATTGACAATATCTTCAATCTTTTTAGTGGATTTACCCGATTGTTCAGCCAGTTTACGAATTTCCTCCGCTACGACAGCAAAACCTCGTCCTGCTTCCCCGGCGCGGGCTGCCTCAATTGAAGCATTTAAGGCAAGAAGATTAGTTTGTTCAGCAATACTATTTATTTCACCAATTATATTACGAATCTCATCGGCCATTGTAGCCAACTGTTGTATAGATTCACCAACAACATTAGTATATTTGTTGTTTTCTTCGATTTTCTCACTTTGGCGTTCAAGAGCCCTTTGACCTTCTTTAGCGAGTTCTAATGATTCTTTAGACTTGTCAGCTGTAACTTCTGTTTTCTTCGCAGCTTCTGTAACAATATCATTAATCTTGACAATAGCATTAGTTGTATCTTGAACCATTAAGGCTTGCTCGCTATTTCCCTGAGCCATTTCGTTAATAGTTGTAACCACTTGAGTTAAACTCTGTGCAGTTTCTTCAGTCGTTGACGATAGCTGCACAGAATGGGATGCTAATGCTGATGCTACCGTTTGAATATTTCCTATAAGTCCCCTTAAACTTTGATTCATTGCTTTAAGATTATTATAAAGTTGACCTATTTCATCCTTTGACTTAACTTTAACTTCAAAATCCTTTAAATCCCCGCTCGCAATCGTTTGGATTTTTGAAGATAATTCAACCAGTGGATTGGTAAACCGTTTTGATAAGTAAAAACCGAATAATCCTACAATTATAGCAGCAACAATTAACATAGCTATAGAAATGTTCTCCACTATATAGGCAGAAGCCATAGCAACTGCAACAGGTGTTTCTATAACAATTAACCAGCCCGTCAGCTCATCTAAAGAATGGCTTACAACAACTTTTTCACCTCTAATATTTTTAGTTTGCAAAGTGGTATCCTGTCCGACAAGACCTGCTTGCACAAATTCCAAACCTCCAAAATTTTCCTGACTCTGTACATACTCGGCATTGGGATGGGCCAATACAGTGCCTTGTCTGGTAAGAACATAAATGTCTGAATCCCCCTCCGAAAGCTTTGTCACAAAGTCGCTAAGTTGAGAAAGACCAATACTTGCTTGCAAAACTCCGATAATATTATTGTTCATATCACGAACAGGTGTAGAGATAACTATAATTAATTTACCGGTATCCTTTGCAACGAGAACATCGGATACATATTCTTCTACTCCACCCATAGACTGCTTATAAAAATCTCGTTCAGCAATGCTAATTAATGTATCACCGTCACTTCTAACAACTTGCTGTCCTTTGTTATCAGCAAGTGCTATAATAAGGTCCGGATTGACTTTAGCTGTCTCTACAAGAATTTTTTTTGCATTTTCCAAATCAAAATTGCGAATAGCCGATTGGTTAGCAATGGTATGCATAGTGTTAAAATGTTTTTCCATCATCCCATCTATTTCAGCTTTAACAGTTTCCATTTTTGCTTGATTTAGTTCATAAATATGCTTTTTAGCATTTGATACATAAGTACCTCCGGATATAGATGAAAAGATTAATAGTGGGACTAAACTGGTAATTATGAGCATCAAAAATAACTTCGTCCTTAGCTTCAAATTAACTCCTCCTTATTTTACTTTGATATTTGTCAAACCGTTGCAAAATATCTCATGCTGCATACATACCACATATCTGCTGAAATAGAACAACTTTTTTATAAAATTTTTGTATAAACGTAATCCCTGAAAACGGTAATACAATAGATTTTATAATATAAGACCATGGAAAAATTAATCTTCTCTATTATTGATTTCACCGCATAATATAAAACAAAAGGCGGTTCTAACCTGTAAAAGGTTAAAAATAATCTGTACAAAAGCCACATTTACTGTTCCGGCTACTTGATATCCACTAACAAAAATTATGAGATCAAAAATATTGTTATTAAACATAACATAAAGAGGCTGTTGAATGGTGGGTAAGATTTACACCTTCTAGCAGCCTCTTCGCTTGTTAACTTAATAATTTAATTAAATTTGTTAAACCTCAAAATTCTTAACCTGAGTGAGAAGTTCTTGAGCCATATTTCCTAATTGAGCGGAAGATTGAGTAATGGTTTCAATTGATGCTAATTGTTCTTCCGATGAAGCCGATATTTCCTGCATACCGGCAGAAGCTTCTTCAACTACAGCAGAAATACTTTCCGCTTGATTAGTTACCTCTGTCGTCTGATTATTGATCTCCTCTAACGCTATAGAAACATCATGGGATATTTGAGCCAGCTCTGTAATTGATGCAAAAATCTTACCAAAGCTTTCTTTTGTATCTTCTGCTGAAGACTCCATAACAAGAACACTTCCTTTAACCTGGTTCATATTATTAACCGTTTCGTTTATTCTATCATTAATACCATTGACAATATCTTCAATCTTTTTAGTGGAACTACCCGATTGTTCCGCCAGTTTTCGAATTTCTTCAGCAACTACGGCAAATCCTCGTCCTGCTTCACCTGCACGGGCTGCTTCAATTGAAGCATTTAAGGCAAGAAGATTGGTTTGTCCGGAAATACTGTTTATTTCACCAATTATATCGCGAATCTCGTAGGCCATTGTAGCCAGTTGATGTATTGATTCACCAACCATATTGGTATACTTATTGTTTTCTTCTATTTTCTGACTTTGACGTTCAAGAGCCTTTTGACCTTCTTTAGCAAGTTCTAATGATTCTTTTGCCTTATCTGCAGCAACTTCTGTTTTCTTCGTAGCTTCTGAAACTATATTATTAACCTTAACAATCGCATCGGTTGTGTTTTGAACCATTAAAGCTTGGTCGCTATTTCCCTGAGCCATCTCGTTAATAGTTGTAACCACTTGTGTTAAGCTCTGGGCAGTTTCTTCAGTTGTTGAAGACAATTGCATAGAATGAGAAGCCAATGAAGAGGCAACCGTTTGAATATTTCCTATAAGTCCCCTTAAATTTTGATTCATTGTCTTAAGACTATCATAAAGTTGACCTATTTCATCCTTTGACTTCATTTTAATATCAAAATCTTTCAAATTTCCTCCAGCAATTGTCTGGATTTTGGAGGATAAGTCAACCAGAGGCTTAGTAAATCTTTTTGAGAAGTAAAGAGCCAATAATCCGACAACGATAGCAGCCGCAAGTAACATAGCAATAAATACAGTCAACAACTGATAAGAGGAAGCCATCGCAAGCGATACAGGTGTTTCTACAACAATCGCCCAACCCGCTTGTTCATTGTGAGAGTGGCTGACAATAACTTTTTCACCTTGAATATTTTTAGTTTCCATAGTGGTATTTTCTTCGGTATCATCTGCTTGCACAAATTCTAAAGAGCTGAAATCTTCCTGATTTTGAACGTATTCGATGTTGGGATGGGCCAATACAGTCCCTTGCCTTGAAAGTACATAGACGGTTGAACCATCCTGTGAAAGTTCTGTGACAAACTCACTAAGCCGGTCTAGCTGCATGTTAGCTTGAAGTACTCCGACTATGTTGTTGTTCATATCTCGAACTGGCGTAGAACAAATAACAATTAGTTTACCGGTGGCCTTTGCCACAAGAATATCCGATACATACTCTTCTGTTCCACTTATACATTTCTGGAAGAATTCCCGGTCTGCAATATGGGTTAAGGCATCATCGTTACTTTTTACTACTTGCTGTCCTTCGGAATCATCAAGAGCAATAATAAGATCGGGATTAACTTTTACTGCATCCACCAGAATGTTTTTCGCATTGGCTAAATCAAAATTGCGAATAGCCGGCTGATTGGCAATGATATGTAATGTGTTGAAATTCTTTTCAAGCATCCCGTCTATTTCAGCTTTAACAATTTCCAATTTGTCTTCACTAAGTTGATACATACCGATTTGAGAACTTACAACAAAATAAGAAACAGATACAACAGAAAAGATTAATAGTGGAATTAAGCTAGTTGTTAATAGCATTGAAAATAACCGTGTCCTGAGCTTCAAATTAACTCCTCCTTATTTTTATCAAGCGTTTTCAACCCCTACATGCCGCATAGATACAGTATTTCGTTTAGTTGAAGTAGAACAATCTTTTTATTACATAAGTTTTTGCACAGATATGGGCTTTAAAAAAATAATATAATGGACTCCATAATATAGCAGTAGATAAAAGTTATCTCCTATTATAAAGTTTTCAAGGTTCCAGTATAACTCGCAGATGTAAAAATTCTCAAAAAGCATGATATGCAATACAACTAGATTTTAAATCAATAAAGTATTAATAGGTTTTAGAACAAAGCCCAATACATTACTTAGTATGTCAGTGGTAAAATTAAATTACCCGGTTTCGGGAAAGAAAATTCCCCACCTATTCACAAACTTCTGCTTGTAGATT
>ENA-OWOZ01001103-OWOZ01001103.1-bioreactor-metagenome-genome-assembly--contig:-NODE-1103-length-27259-cov-31.509749_pt1 | contig 27259 bp, 24 predicted proteins | sample MGYA00238140_ERZ651804 | MGnify/ENA primary metagenome ERZ651804 (study PRJEB26910, sample SAMN07631232) | bioreactor metagenome | isolation source: Switchgrass digestor | place: USA: Dartmouth... | reverse complement strand
AGGGTAATTCCCGGTATTACGCGAAACCGGTATGAGAGAATCTTCTAAATAAGGATTTAATTTGGCGTAATACTTCGTGTAAATTCCGCATTATTGAGCATTAACGAGTAAGCGTGAATTATACCGAGTTTTGCGGGCTTAAAGGTGAATAAAGTTTATTTGTGTGCAGCCTGTCTGTATGCTATAATGTACTCAGACAAGAACATTGCCTGAAATGAGCGGATAAACCTATAATTTTGAACCTACGGCGATGATAAGGGAGTTCGGGTTTGGAAATGGATATCAGGCCTCACTCAAAGCACAGGTTTCACCTGTGTACCTTAAGAGGAAGATACGAAGTTTTCAACAGGACACCCACCTAGCGGAGGGCTAGGTGTCAAAATATAGGGGAACGCCATTTTGGGTAATGCGTCAATAAAAAGCATTAAGCTTTTTATTGACGTTTATTCATTTTTTTATGCACACCTTTTTTACCCCTTTATTATTTATGTTTTCCCACAAAACTTTATGTTTCGGGATGGAACACAATATGTAAATCCACATATTATGAAAATGAGAGGGGAAACAATATATTTTCATAATAAAGGGGGTTAATACATGAGCCATAAAGACAATACCGTAGTTGCAGGTCCGATTTCCGAAAGAGATCTATCAAGGCTGAGGGAAGCCGTATGTATACAGGTTGAAAAAATCTACGACTCCTGCAGGGAAAAAGATTGTGTAGAAGATGCACCTGTACTGTTCAGGCACCCTGAAAAAATCCAAAAACTGCTGAATGCAGCTATTAATGTAAAGGCCAGATCCGCAGAAGTAAGGGATGTTTATGCGGATGTGGAGGAGCTTCCTTTCAAACGCGGCTTCTATACAGTTGATGTAAAATACTTCATCAAGGTAGTGCTTGATTTCTTTGTACCCAGCAACAGGGGCGGAACCAGGATTGTAACCGTTCCGGGACTTGTGCTTTTTGACAAGAAGGTAATCCTTTTTGGTTCAGAAGGCCATGTGAAGATATTCAAGTCCCATTTTACCGAAAAAGGAATCGACACGCAGATAAGATCAGACCTGCAACAGGATAATCTGCCTATTTCAAAGATTGAAGTGGCAGAGCCCATTGCACTTAGCGCAAGAATAGTGGAAGAGAAACATAAATGCTGCTTTGACAGTGTACCGAGGTTCATAATGGATGAACTCGACAGGGGTTATGACGACCTTGATGATGACTTTACCGCAGCAGAAACCGGAAACAGGTTCACTGAACGCGAAGTACTTGCAAGTATCGGGTTGTTCTCCATTATTAAACTTGTAAGATTTGTACAGCTTCTTGTACCTGCGTTTGACTTTTGTGTACCTAACAGGGAGTGCATCGCAGCTACTGAAGAAAACGCCTGCGATTTGTTTGACACCATCGACTTTCCTTTTGATGAATTCTTCCCACCTCAAAAGTTTGATTTCCCCGGTGCTGTTGAGGCGGAAGGCAAAGGCAAATGCAGGGAAGAAAGTGGCAGATAAATATTTTCACCTAAATTGTTGCAGATACTTAAGCAGCTGCAAACACATAAAAGGATGGATATCAATCCATCCTTTTATGTATGTTAAATGTTACATGGTCTTACCAGGGATTACAAGATCAACTATTCCATATACCAACGCACCCAATAACGCACCTAAAATAGTTACTTCATAACCGCGTACAAAAAACTGGGTTGCGTAAATAATAACAGCGGCTAGTATAAAACCTGTAATGCCTCGTCCGAAAGGTGTTGCATTAACACCGAGAATTTTTAAAAGCAGATAGTCCAATATCGAAAGTACCGCTGCAGAAATAAGAAGCGGCCACAAGCCAGAAATTGTAAAACCTGGTGTGATAAAAGCCGTTATAGCCAGTACTACTGCACCGACTATAAATCTGATTATAAAATGGATTATACCGAAAGATTCTTCTCTTGTTTGTTCCTGAGCCATATTATTAACACCGACCTTTCAGTTTTAGTATTATTATCCTAGTATTCCGCAGTTTTATACTAAGACAATAATAGTATTAATCATATGAGCGCATTTCATGTAAGAAATATGCACTTTATGTGTGTACCGGCTTTTAGCAGGGAAAGTAAAATATTGTTGTTTTATTGTTAAAATATGTGTTAAAATATATTAAACATAAATAGTAAAAGACAATGAACAGGCAAAGTATTTGTCTGAAGCATGACAGAGAATAACCGTCAGCGGCTGAGAGCGGTTTGATGTAATTCAGGCAATGAAGTGCGCCTGGGAGTCGGCAAGTTGAAAGTGGATTTGGAAATCTAACCAGTAAATTTGCCCGGTTAAGCCCGTTAATGTATACGAGATGAATACAACTATTGTTGTATTCAAATAGAGTGGAACCGCGGAAATCCCTGCCTCTAGTAAACGTATGTTTACCGGGCAGGGTTTAATTTTATCTGCAGGGAATAATCTAAGATACCGGTAAAAATTCTGCCTATAAAGGAAGGAGGTAATTATCATAAAACTCAATAATTGGCTGAACAAAGAATTACCAGATGTGGTGAATACACTGGAGAAAATCAATGATACCGATTTTTTCAGGACAAAAACCATGGGTTCCGCCGGCAAAGAGGCTGTATATACTGTGATAAATCAAATACGGTCTGCTTTGTTTCCCGGTGTTTATGACAAATATCCCATAGATGAGACCAGGGTCAACGTTATAATGGGTAATAATATACGAAACGCGGCAATACAGCTTAGTAACCTGATTGAAATGGCTTTTTCCAATGAGTGCAAACTTGAGGAAAAAAACATGCCTGACAATGAGTGTACAAAATGCAGGGATAAGGCAAACGAAATTACCATAGAACTTATGAACATGCTTCCTGAAATCCGCCTCAAGCTGCAAAAAGACATAGAAGCAGCCTACAGAGGTGATCCTGCAGCAAGAACAACGGAGGAAATACTGTTAAGTTATCCGTCCATAGAAGCCATAAGTATATACAGGATAGCCCATGTCCTTTATGAAAAAGGTGTGCCGGTCATACCCAGGATTATGACTGAATATGCTCACCAGAGGACCGGGATAGATATACATCCTGGTGCAAAAATAGGTGAGTACTTCTTTATAGACCACGGTACCGGAGTGGTTATCGGCGAAACATGCGTTATAGGCAACAATGTTAAGATATACCAGGGAGTCACCTTAGGTGCCAGGAGTTTTGCCCTCGATGAGCAGGGTAACCCTGTAAAGGGCATCAAGAGGCATCCTGATATTGAAGATAATGTGATAATTTATGCCGGAGCAACGATTCTGGGAGGCGACACGGTTATTGGCCATGACTCGGTAATCGGGGGAAATGTATGGCTTACTCATTCGGTACCGCCTTATTCCACGGTATACAATGCCCAGCCGTCTCCTATCATTAAGCAGAACAATGGAAAGGAGTCACAGAAAGGCAAATGAAACTGTACAATACATTGACCAGGCAGAAAGAGGAGTTTACTCCCATTGACGAAAATGAAGTCAAAATTTACTCCTGCGGGCCTACTGTCTATAATTACTTTCATATCGGCAATGCCCGGGCGTTCGTAGTATTTGACACGCTGAGAAGATACCTGGAGTTTAAGGGATACAAAGTAAAATTTGTACAGAACTTTACGGATATTGACGACAAAATGATTTTGAATGCACAGCGTGAAAATACAACCGTAAAAGAACTGGCAGAAAAATTTATACGGGAATATTTTACTGACGCGGAAGGACTGAACATTAAGAAAGCCACTGTTCATCCAAGGGCAACGGAAAACATCGACGCCATTATTGAAACAATTAAAAAGTTGGTAGATAACGGATATGCCTATGAAGTGGACGGAGATGTATATTTTGAAGCATCGAAGTTTGCTGAGTATGGCAAATTGTCAAAGCAGAACCTGGAGGAGCTTGAAGCAGGAGCACGCATCAGCGTGGAGGAAAAGAAAAAACATCCCATGGATTTCGCCCTTTGGAAAGCCCAGAAGCCGGGCGAACCTGCATGGGACAGTCCGTGGGGCAAGGGAAGGCCTGGCTGGCATATTGAATGCTCTGCCATGGCAAACAGGTATCTTGGAGAAACCATTGACATCCACAGCGGAGGCCAGGACCTGGTATTCCCTCATCATGAAAATGAAATTGCCCAAAGTGAAGCGGCCAATGGCAAGCCTTTCGCAAGGTTCTGGCTACATAACGGATTTGTGAACATAGACAATGAAAAGATGTCCAAATCTGCCGGTAACTTCTTTACCGTAAGGGAGATTGCCCAGCAATATGATTATGAAGTGATTCGTTTCTTTATCCTGAGCGCCCATTACAGGAACCCCATAAATTTCAGCAGGGAACAGATGGACCAGGCTAAAAGCGGTCTGGAGAGGATCTACAACTGCATTGATAATCTGAAATACCTGCTTAAAACGGCACAGGACAGGGCACTGACCGCAGATGAGGTCTTGCAGATGCAGAAAATCGACAGCTTTGAACAGAAATTTATCGAAGCCATGGATGATGACCTTAATACTGCTGACGGTCTTGCTGCCATTTTTGAACTGGTCAAGGAAGCAAATACCGTATTGGGTCCTGAAAGCCCCAGGGAAATTATTTCCCATACCCTTCAGCTTATAAAGAAACTGGGTGGCGTACTTGGATTGCTTTACAGGGATTCGGGCAAAGATGCGGAAGAAGAACTGGATGAAGAAATAAAGCAATTGATTGAAAAAAGGCAGCAGGCAAGAAAAGAAAAGAACTATGCCCTTGCGGACAAAATCCGTGACGAGCTAAAGGAAAAAGGCATAATACTGGAGGATACCCCACAGGGGGTAAAGGTTACGAGACGGAAATAGCCAAGCTGTTTACAAGGCTGGGAGATGGCCCGGTAAATAGGCCGTCTCCTTTTTTTGTTGGTATTATAACTTGTATTTTTATGTTATAATAACTCTAGTTTGTGAACTTAATAGCTTTTTTGAAAGGAAGGAATTCTGCTTTATAAATTAAATAAAGCTAAAAAAAGACATCTGAATGAACATGTATAATAATTTTATGGAAATAATACTTGATAAATACAAGATAGACGAAAAGGAAGTTGATTTTTATTCACCTTTGGTCCTGGCATATGTAGGTGACGCGGTTTATGAAGTATTTGTAAGAACAATGCTTGCCCTGAAAGGCAACATGTCCGTTCACAATATGCATAAAAAGTCCATTTCATATGTCAAGGCAAAAGCGCAGTCTGATATAGTCCACAGGCTGTATGACAGACTGACTGATGAGGAAAAGGATATAGTTAGAAGGGGAAGAAATTCCAAGTCGGGAACCATACCCAAAAACGCGGATGTATCGGATTATAAATACGCCACCGGGTTTGAAAGCCTTATAGGTTACCTTTACCTGAAAGGCAGAACGGAAAGGCTATTCGAAATCCTGGAAATGGTAGTATCCGGGGAAGTAAACTGACTGATATACGCCAGAATAATAAAAATGTTGTTGAAAACTGTGAAAAGAAAGACTGGGTAACGTAGATGAGAAAGGATAAGAACAGGAAGGATTCCGTAAAACCACATAAAGCCGGAAAATCTTTTAGGGAAAACAGGCCAGCCGGTGCAGGCAGTAAGGCCGGCTATGCTCAAAAAACCAGCGAAACCGGCAGATTTTATGGTGACACAGGCTTTGGCGATAACAGTTATTGTGATGCCAACATCATAGAAGGGCGAAATCCTGTACTTGAAGCCCTGAGATCGGGCAGAACCATTAACAAAATACTTGTCAACAGAGGCCAGAAGGAAGGCTCAATAAAACAGATAATTGCCATGGCCCGTGACATGAAACTGGTTGTCCAGGAAGTTGATAAAGCAAAGCTTGATAACTTGTCACTGACAGGAGCGCATCAGGGTGTTATCGCGCTGGCGTCACCAAAGGATTATGTGGAGGTTGACGATATTCTAAATGCTGCTTTGGAAAAAGGTGAAGCTCCGTTTATAGTCATTCTTGACGGCATTACCGATGGCCATAACCTGGGTTCAATAATAAGGACGGCTGAGGCTGCCGGCGTGCATGGGGTTATTATCCCCAAGAGAAGAGCTGTCGGTATAAACTCAGTTGTTGCAAAGGCGTCGGCAGGAGCTGTGGAATATGTGCCTGTGGCCAGGGTTACCAATATTGCGCAGACTATAGAAGAACTGAAGAAGAAAAATGTGTGGGTAGTAGGAACAGATTCAAACGGAGACAGGCCATTCTACGAAGTGGATTATAAAGGTGCCATTGCCATAGTAATTGGCAGTGAGGGGGAAGGTATGTCAAGGATTGTGAGGGAGAGCTGTGATTTTGTGGTGAACATACCCATGACTGGTTCTGTATCTTCCCTCAATGCCTCAGTAGCAGCGGCTATAGTAATATATGAAGCCATGAGACAGAAGATGAGATAATAATGTTGTAATAGGGGTCAATTAATCTGATATGGAGTATTTGGTTATTGATGGTTACAATGTAATTAATTCGTGGAAAGATGTATTCGACCTCCGGAATGAAAGCCTGGAGGACTGCAGGGACAAGCTTCTTAACATATTATCCAACTATCAGGGCTATAGTAATGTAAATGTTATAGTGGTTTTTGACGCTCACCTGAAAAAAGAAAGGCGCTTGAAAATAGATAAATATGACAATATCACGGTAGTATTTACTAAAAAGAATATGACTGCTGATCATTACATTGAACGTTTTGTGCATACCCATTCCAAAGATGCAGTAGTCCGTGTTGTCACGTCTGATTATCTTGAACAATCCATAGTTTTGACCGGCGGAGGCATAAGAATTACTCCCAGAGAATTAAAAGAAGAAATAATGAGGGAAAACAAGAACATTGAAAAAGGCCAGATTAACATAAAAAGTCAAACAAATTCCATACTCAGCAATGCCAGCGAAGAGCTTATTGAATGGCTTGAGCGGATGCGGAGAAACAGGTTTTAACTTGACATAATGTAGACAGCTACTATATACTAAGTGTAGATTGTGTTCAGTAGAAATTTCGAGTCTGGCATTGTTGTGCAAATTCGTTACCATAAGATAAGGACGATATAAGCAACAAGTCATGGTAATAGACATATTACCTTAGGCAGGGGGATAATCATCTTGAAAACAAATGCTTATGCTAAGCCCGGTACTTTAAAAAGAATGGATGACGAAGCACTAATCGAGGCAGCCAGAAACAACGACGAAACCGCCCTTGAACTTTTGATCGACAGGTATAAAAGCTTTGTAAAGGCAAAAGCCCGGACGTATTTTCTCATTGGTGCCGACAGGGAGGACATCATCCAGGAAGGAATGATAGGCTTGTACAAGGCCATTAGAGACTTTAAAGGGGACAAGCTGTCATCTTTCCGTGCCTTTGCTGAATTATGCATCACCAGGCAGATAATAACAGCTATAAAGACTGCCACCAGGCAAAAACACCTGCCCCTGAACTCGTATGTATCCCTTAACAAGCCAGTTTATGATGAGGACTCTGAAAGAACGCTTATCGATATTATAAGCAAAGACGCTGTGACAGACCCTGAGGAACTGATGATTAACAGGGAGGACGTAAAGGGCATTGAGAAGAAAATGAATGAAGTTTTAAGTGCATTGGAAATGGAGGTCCTTTCGCTGTATCTTCAGGGAAGGTCATATCACGAAATTGCCACCATGTTGGACAGGCACGTAAAATCTATTGATAATGCGCTTCAGAGAGTTAAAAGAAAACTGGAGAAATATCTGGAGGAAAACAAGGAATAATAGAAAAAATTGATTTTTGAAAATACTAGACTTAGATAATAATATGTGTTATAATTCTCTAGCGGTTAAGTGGTGCGGGTGTAGTTCAATGGTAGAACATCAGCTTCCCAAGCTGAGAGCGAGGGTTCGATTCCCTTCATCCGCTCCAGAAAGAATGCCCTCATAGCTCAGTAGGCAGAGCGCATCCATGGTAAGGATGAGGTCACCAGTTCGATCCTGGTTGAGGGCTCCAAAAGCAATAGGGAGTAATCGTGAGATTACTCCCTATTGCTTTTGCAACTTCTCAGTTTCCCATCATAATCTTACCAAGCTACGTATATACTATGTATATACATTTTCTGAATAAGGTGATATAATGGAAGCAAAGGAAGGTAAGCAAATGAAGGGGGATGGATATATGGCAGTAGTTGTCGCTCAAAAATGGGGCAACAGCCTTGGGATACGCATACCAAAGGAAGCTGCGGAAAAAATAGGCATCAGTTTTGGATCCGAGCTCGAGATGTATGTTGCCGAGAACGGGGAATCAATCACACTTAAGCCCAGAAGCCCGCAAAAGAAATATACGCTTGAGGAGCTTTTGTCCCAGATTACGCCTGAGAACCGGCATGATGAAATCGATTTTGGAACAGAGGGACGTGAACTGATTTGACGAATAATAATATACCGGACAGAGGCGCCTTTATTGTCCTGGACTTTAATCCGCAGTCTGGCCATGAACAGGCCGGGAGAAGGAACGCAATCGTTTTATCACCCAGGGCTTTCAACCAACTGACGGGTTTTATGGTCGTCTGCCCTATCACGAACCAAAAGAAAGGATATCCGTTCGAGGTGGGACTGCCGGACGGAGGAATATCGCTTGGTAATACCAGGGACCCGATAACAGGAGTAATCCTGACCGACCAAGTAAAATCGTTGGACTGGAGGGCTCGTAATGTTAGGGTCTTAAAGCATTACGACACAAGAGATCCCCAAATCAGGGAGATAGACGCAATAGTACAGGAATGTCTTGCTAAAATAGCGACATTCCTGACGTAGAGCAATTTGCTGAAATACTACCCTGCCGATAAGGCTATCTTAAGTGTGTGGATCCTACATAGGAGATCCTTTTTTGATTCTCGACGTCGTTAAATCTCTCGTTTCTGCAAACAGTCTACCGGTACTCATAAAACGGCGGACTGGTAAAATTTGTATTGCTCATGACACCATCCCTTTCATATCTAGTTCAGGCTTTAGAAAAAATGTTCGAACCTGTACCGGATAAAGAAGTCATGGAACAGTATCCTTCATACAGAAAGTCCATTCATAGACCCGACTTCCTGCTTATAAAAGCAAGAAAAAATGAGCAGAAAACTCCTGCAAACCAGGTTTCGTTGACAATGGCATTTGCAGGATGATATCATGATTTTAACAAATAAGGGACATGCCGTTTTATTGTCATTTCAGCCACATCTGCTCGCATTATAGTGCTTAAGCTGTTCAGAACGAGGGGAAGTAGCAGGATGTTCAAGGTTTTTCTTGTCGAAGATGAGAATGTCGTCCGCGAGGGCATACGCAGGAATATCCAATGGGAACAGTATGGATTTCATTATACGGGTGACGCTTCGGACGGCGAGCTTGCACTCCCTATGATCCGGGAAATTCAGCCTGATCTTCTCATCACAGATATCAAGATGCCTTTTATGGATGGACTGACCTTAATAAAACTGGTGCGTGATGAGCTTCCAAGGACAAAAATTGTCATCATAAGCGGATACGATGATTTTACTTATGCGCAGCAAGCCATTCGCATGGGCGTGGATCAATACCTGCTCAAGCCTATTACAAAGGACAAGCTTGTGGAGATACTGGCTGAACTGCATAAGAAAATGATGGAAGAACGTCAGCAGCAGGAATACATAGAGCATTTCCGGCGTGAAGCCCAGGAGTATGAAAACTTTTCCCGCAGACGATTCTTTGAAAGAATAGTTACCGGTGCTTTAAGCGAATCGGAGATCATTAATACCGCCGAATCCATGAACATCGATATCTGTGCTCCGTTCTACAATATCGTTCTTTTCTCACTCAGCAGCGCAGAATATGACGGCAGCATGCCGGAAAGCTATACCGATGATCTCGCCGCGGTGCAGGACGAAGTGACAAAACTGTTCATCGGCAGATCCGACCTTATCCTGTTCAGATGGAACATCACCACCTATGCTGTCCTGGTGAAGGGCTCTCAGGATGAGATAGAATCAAAAACCATCAATTGCATCAAAAGTATACGGGATCGTTGTACCGCGGCAGGAAACGATGTGGGCTGGTATATCGCAAGGGGGACGCCTGTGCCACGGCTCAGCGCCCTTCCGGCCTGCTTTGCCGAAGCAAGCCGTATTCTGGCTTATCGCTACATATGCCCCGAAGAACATATCCTGACTGAAGCGAGCATACGGAACCTCAGAAAGAACAATGATTTTCAGGCAGGCACATACGGCAAGGAAATTGATCTTGAACACATCAGAAAGTTTTTAAGCAGCGGAACGGAACAGGAAATCGATGACTTTATCGAACAGGTGCTGCAAAATGTAGGGGAAAGAGTTGTTTCCACCGCCTTGCTTTGCAGGTACATGGCCATGACAGTTTATTTTGCTGCGGTAAAATACCTGGACCTGATAGGCTCCAGCATGGACACCATATGGTCGGCGGATTTCTGGCCCAATGACAGCATATCCACTGCCGAGGAGGTACGGAATTATGCGCGCCAGGTCATCAAACGCACGATCGTTCTGCGCGACCGTGAAAGCACCAGGCAGCAGCATGTTTTATTGAAACAGGCGATGGATTTTATCAACCAAAACTATTCGGACCCGTCCATCTCACTGGACAAAGTTGCTAAAAGCGTCAACATCAGTCCCAACTACCTGTCAGCCGTTTTCAGCCAGGAAGTCGGGCAGACATTGACGGAATACATCACATCAAGGCGTATCCATGAAGCGAAGAATATGCTACGCAATACCGACCTGAGACTGAGCGAAATCGCATTTGCAGTCGGATACAAGGATCCGCACTATTTCAGCTTTGTGTTCAAGAAAGTTTCGGGCTGCACGCCCAGTGAATATCGAAGAGGGACAGGCAGTGAGCATTGATAACAGGCGTAAAGAGAGAAAAATAAAGATGCAGAGCAGGCTCTGGAATATGAGCCTTCTGGTATCCCTGCCGCTGATGACGGTTATCCTGGTGATTGCATCGGTGGGGATATTGTATGTTTTTCGATACAATGCAATCCTGAACAATGTCACCATGGCTTCGGAGTTCAACCAGAACTTCAAGGATGATGTGGATCTGAAAATGTACTATTACGTGATCGACAGCCAGTACTCGGAAGGTCTGCCCCTTGAAGAGGTTAAGTCCGCAAAGGAGATTGCGCAGAAGCTGTACGACACGACAACGAAAAAAGAAAGCCTTCGGGCCATTTCCAGCGTGCTCAGCCTCTGCCACAACCTTGAGGAAAAGATGCAGCAGATCGCAGAGACAAAAGAGTACGACTCGCGTGTGGATCAACTGGAGAAAAATATCTACATATTGACCGACCTGATACAGCGATTCATGTACACTTATCTGTATTACGAAGCGGCACATCTGAACAGCCTCCAGTCCGATATGGTCAGGAACATGATCATCCTGATGGGCGTGGTGGTTCTCCTTGCGCTGATGCTGCTGTTTTTCCTGCTGAAAAGTTCAAAAAGGCTTAGCCGCAAGATCGTCGATCCCATCGATATGATCTGTGAACGCCTCGAAGCGATAGGCAAGGGCAATTTATTGGTCAAAGAACCCATCCAGGCCGATGTTGAGGAGATACAGATCCTCTCGGACGGTATAGAAAACATGGTAGGACGCCTGATATGGCAGATCCAGAAGAACACCGAGCAGGAGAAACAGCGCAGGAAAGCAGAACTGGCGTTGCTGCAGTCCCAGGTCAACCCGCATTTTCTGTATAATACGCTCGACACTATCGTATGGCTTATCGAGTCCGGTGAAATCAACGGAGCGGTCAAGATGGTTACAAGCCTCTCCAACTATTTCCGTTTTTCATTGAGCCGGGGCAAAAACGTTATCACCCTTGGAGAGGAAGAACAGCACGTCCGCAGCTATCTGGAGATCCAACAGATGCGCTACAGCGATATCCTGGAATATGAAATTGACATCCCGGATCATCTGAAACAGTACATCATTCCCAAGCTGACCCTTCAGCCCCTGGTGGAAAACGCGCTGTATCACGGAATAAAGAACAGGCGCAGAAAAGGGGTCATCCGCCTTACCGGCAGGGAAGAAAACGGACATATCATCCTCGAAGTGATGGATGATGGGCGCGGCATGTCCGAAGAACGGCTGAAAGAGATCAAGGCCTCCCTTGGCGACAGCAAGGGAGAGGGCTTTGGTTTGAGGACGGTCCATCAGAGGATACAGATATTGTTTGGTGCTGAATACGGGCTGACCATCGAAAGCGAACTGGATGTGGGGACAAAGGTCATCGTCACCATACCCATGAAGACCAGCGACAAGGAGATGGCTATATGAGAAAACTTCTTGCTGTGATACTATGCGTGGCCGCCGTGTTTCTCTGCGGATGTTCAGGAGAAGATGCCCACTCTTTGTCGGGATCCTCCGGGGATAACCTGATAGTGGTGGGCTTTTCACAGGTAGGCGCTGAATCGGAGTGGCGCGTAACCAATACGGAGAACATCAAATCGGTTTTGTCAGAAGAAAACGGATACATGCTTATCTTCGATGATGCCAGGCAGGAACAGGAAAACCAGATCCGGGCCATCAGGATGTTTATTCAGCAGGACGTCGACTATATCGTGTTTTCCCCAAAAGTAGAGACTGGTTGGAACGCCATTTTGCTGGAAGCGAAAGAGGCCGGCATTCCGGTCATCGTTATCGACAGGTACATCGAACGGCAGGATGAAGACCTGTATACGGCTTATGTCGGTTCCGATTTCTACAAGGAGGGCGAGCTCGCGGTCAAATGGCTGGAGGACTTCCTGGAAGAGCAGGGCAGAGCAAATGAACCGATACGGATAGTTCACATTCAGGGCACCATTGGTTCCACCCCGCAATTAGGCAGGACTGTCCCTCTGGAAAATGCGGTAAAGCGGCATCCGAACTGGGTGATCGCAGCACAGGAATGCGGTGATTTTACAAAGGCCAAGTCATACGAAGTCATGAGTTCCATCCTGAAGCGGACAACGGATATAGACGTGGTATACTGTGAAAACGACGGAGAAGCGCTTGGAGCAATCGCTGCGCTGGAAGAAGCGGGGTTAAAATGCAACCCTGAGGACGGGGTTATCGTCATCTCGTTTGATGCGACAAGGCTTGGACTTGAGTACACGCTTGCCGGCAAAATCGCGTTGAACGTGGAATGTAACCCGCTGCAGGGTCCGTATGTGGACAAAGTCATCAAGAAGCTTGAGCGCGGAGAACCTGTAGATCGGATAAACTATGTGGATGAAACATACTTCGATTACCGGACAATAACCCGGGAAATGATTGACAGCAGGGGCTATTGACACGGAGGTTAATTATTTTACTGTAAATGTTAGAAATATTATGATCATACAATGGGAATGAATGGTGTCAGAAGCAACGCCAGGTATCCAGGAACTTGATTTTTGATTTTTAAATGACTTGGTTGAAAATCTTACGCACTTTGCACAAAAAACTTGTATATTATTCCCCTCAAATTATATGATTTTAACACAAAGATTAAACTGAAAGGGGAATAAGGCAATGAAAACAAAGAAAATCCTTGCATTGATCCTTGCTGCGGCGTTGGCGTTAAGTTTGGCAGCATGCGGTTCTGCTCAGACATCTAAGGATAAAGACGGTCTTATCAAAGTGGGTATCGTGAACAACCCGCCTTCCGAGTCCGGATACCGTGCTGCAAACGTGGCAGACTTTGAAAAGGTTTTCAGCGAAGCAAACGGATATAAGGTTTCCACCTTCTACAGCCTCAAGAATGACGAGCAGCTGAACGCAGCTCAGCAGTTCATCACCGACGGCGTGGATTACCTCCTTATTTCTGCTGCCGCGACAGACGGTTGGACCAATGTTCTTGAAAACGCAAAGAAAGCCGGCGTTAAAGTATTCCTCTTCGACCGTATGATGAATGTTGACCAAAGCCTGTTTGAGGCCGCCGTTATCTCCAACATGGAAGCCCAGGGCAGGATGGCCGTACAGTGGCTGCTGGATCAGAAGCTCCCTGAATACAATGTCGTACATATCCAGGGCGCAATGGGCAGCGACGCTCAGATCGGCCGTACAAAGCCTCTCGATGAGCAGTTTGCAAATGGCACCATGAAAAAGGTTGTCCAGCAGACCGCTACCTGGGACGAAGCAACAGCCAAGCAGATCGTGGAATCTGTTATCAACTCTGGTGAGAAATTCAATGTCATCTATGCTGAAAACGACGGTATGGCAAAGGGCGCCGTTGCAGCTCTCGATGAAGCAGGTATCACCCACGGTAAGAACGGGGATGTGGTCATCATAGGCTTCGACTTCAACAAGTGGGCCCTCAGGGAAGTGCTTGCCGGCAATTGGAACCTCGACGTTCAGTGCAGCCCGTTCCAGGCTCAGAAGATCCATGAAATGATCCAGACCCTTGAAAAAGGCGGGCAGCTTACAGAAAAGATCGTTATCAACGAAGAAAGATACTTCGATTGCAATACCATTACTCAGGCAGACATAGACAAATACGGCATCGGCGACTGATGACGGATGCGTTTGATTGAACCGGAACTGTATTGACGGTTTCAGGCGGTGCAAAGTATGCGGATCTTTCCGCATACTTGCACCGCTATAATGAAGAGACTTAAGCATTTAGGGATGGTAGCCGTATGCAGAACGACGTTGTTTTATCCATGAGAAATATCAGTAAATCGTTCCCGGGTGTTCGTGCCTTGCAGAATGTCGATTTTACGCTCAGAAAAGGCGAGATCCATGCCCTGATGGGTGAAAACGGAGCCGGAAAGTCGACCTTGATCAAGGTTTTGACCGGCGTGCATCCTAAAGATTCGGGGCAGGTTTTCTTAAATATAGACGGCAGCCTCAGGGAAATCCATGTAAAATCTCCGTATGAAGCTCAAAACCTGGGGATCAGTACCGTATACCAGGAGATAACCCTTTGCCCCAACCTTACTGTCGCAGAGAACATGTTCATCGGACGGGGCAGCTACCATACGGTAAACTGGCGTCAAATGAAAAAGAGGGCAGCGGAGATACTTGAGAAGCTCAAAATCCCGGCTAGGGCCACCCAGCAACTTGACACCTGTTCCATTGCCGTACAGCAAATGGTTGCCATCGCCCGCGCAGTCGATATGGACTGTAAAGTGCTTATCCTGGACGAGCCGACCTCCTCCCTCGACGAACAGGAGGTCGCGAGGCTGTTCTCGCTGATGCGGGATCTGAAGGCACGCGGCGTTGGCATCATCTTTATTACGCACTTCCTTGAACAGGTGTACGAGATATGCGACAGGATAACGGTACTTAGGAATGGCGAACTGGTAGGAGAGTATGAGGTAAAGGATCTGCCGCGTGTACAGCTCATTTCCAAGATGATGGGCAAAGACCTTGAGGATGTTTCGGCGCTGAAAAAAAGTCAGCTAATGGCAGAGGAAACCAATGAACCGCCCGTTTATGAGGCAGTTGGTTTATCGAGTATAAACTGTTCCAACGCATTTGATTTCAAGATCAGAAAGGGAGAAGTCAACGGTTTCACCGGGCTACTTGGTTCGGGCCGCAGCGAAAGCGTGCGCGCTATTTTTGCCGCTGACAGGATTACCGGCGGCAAGATCAGGATAAACGGAAAGGATGTTAAAATCAAAAAGCCCAAGGATGCCATGAAGCATGGCATCGGATACCTGCCCGAGGACAGAAAACGGGACGGTATCGTCGAGGACCTGTCGGTCCGGGAGAATATCATACTTGCCCTGCAGGTTATGAAAGGCTTTTTCAGGCCGTTTTCAAGAGCCGAGGCAGAAGCTTTTGCCGACAAGTACATCAAACTGTTAGGCATAAAGACCGCCTCGATGGATACACCCATCAAGTCGCTGTCGGGAGGCAATCAGCAGAAAGCCATACTGGCACGCTGGCTGCTGACAAATCCCCAGTACCTGATCCTGGATGAACCAACCCGCGGAATCGATGTGGGTACGAAAGTGGAAATACAGAAGCTGGTGCTTAAACTGGCCGAGGAAGGCGTCAGCATCACGTTCATTTCCTCGGAAATAGAGGAGATGCTTCGCACCTGTTCGCGCCTGATCGTGATGCGCGATCGCAAGATTGTGGGCGAGCTTACGGGCGAAGAAATGACCCAGGACAACATCATGCATACCATAGCGGGGGAGGCGGTATAATGGGAAGTCTTTTTAAGAAAATGGCGCGCTCTCAGCTGGCAATACCGTTGTTTGCGCTGTTTCTGCTAGTTGTTTTCAACCTGATCAGGGATCCGGAGTTTTTCTCCATAACCATTGCCACCAACAACGATGGGAACGCTGTACTTTCAGGAAACCTGATCAGTATCCTGAACGGTGCGTCGGCCATTGCTATCCTGTCCATCGGCATGACGCTGATAACATCGTCCTGTAAGGGGCAGGATATAAGCGTTGCAGCCGTGGCGGCCATAGCGGGCAGCGTTTTTGTAAGCGTGCTTCGCGCCAACGAGATCACTATACCGGTTTTCCTTCTCGCTTTTTTGCTCAGCTGTGTCGTTTCAGTCCTTTTCAGCCTCTTCAACGGGGTACTGGTCGCCGTATTCAAAATCCAGCCCATGATCGCGACACTGATTCTTTTTTCGGCAGGACGTTCGATCGCCTACTGGATTAACGGCGGTGCGACGCCGACTGTTTCAAGTCCCCTGCTTACCAGTATTGGCGGTTTTATCCCCGGGATTCCTATACCCACCCCCATCCTTATCATGGTCATATTCCTTATTCTGATCACGCTGGTTTTACGATTTACCAATCTCGGGTTATATACACAGGTGGTCGGAATTAATGAGGGGACAGCCCACCTGAACGGGATCAGCCCGGTTTGGATCAAGCTCATAGCGTTTATCATATCGGGCGTTTGCGTTGCTACGGCGGGCTGTATCACCGTATGCAGGATAGGGCTTATCAACCATGAAACCCTGCTTTTGGATGCGGAAATGGATGTCATCCTGGCAGTCGCAATTGGCGGAAATGCCTTAAGCGGCGGTAAATTCAATCTCTACGGTTCAGTTATCGGTGCGTACATCATTCAGGCTCTGACCGTCACGCTTTATGCGATGAAGGTCCCTTCGGCGGCTGTAAAAGCCTACAAGGCGATTGTTATCATACTGATAGTCGTATGCAGTTCGCCGGTCGTTAAGGATTTTGTCGTCAGGATGTACAAAAAGATGTTTAAAAAACAGCCTGAAAAGGAAGTCCAGGCGAAAGCTGCCTGACAAATCGCGCGACCGGTGCATTCAGGTTGATAGATGATCCCTGTGTAGATTTTGAGAAAATCAACGGAGTAATGGGGAATAAGCTATGAAAAAAGGCAAGGATTTAATCATTGAAAATCGAGGAAAAAAACCAAGGGAGCCTATCTCAAACACCAACCTGCTGATGACCATAACGATCTGTACCTTCATCGGTATGTACCTGCTCGCCATGTTTGTCTGGGGCGGCGGGTTCCTGAACCCCCAGCAGTTCCTCGACCTGTTCAATAACAATGCATTCCTGCTCATCATTGCCTGCGGACTGACCATGGTGATGATATCCGGCGGTATAGATATTTCCGGCGGCGGTGTTACGGCCCTTGTCACCATGGCATGCGTTGTTTACCTTGAGGACCATGGCGGCACGGTTATCGGTTCGCTTTTGTTGGCCCTGGGCATAGGCCTGTTCTTCGGCCTGCTTCACGGGATACTGGTAGCTTACCTGGAGATACAGCCCTTTATCGTCACCTTGGCGGGAATGTTCTTTGCCAGGGGCATGGTAACCATCGTCAGCATTGCACCCAGAACAGCAACCCATGAAGCTTTCCTTAATCTTAAGCAGATGCGCATTACGATACCCGGAATGGGCTATTACGGGAAGACCGGTATCTTCATACCGGCCCAGATCGAGCTGGGAGTAGTGATTGCCTTGATCGTGGTGATAGCCGTAGCGATCATTCTTAAATGGACCCGGTTCGGACGCAACCTCTATGCGGTGGGCGGAAACAGCCACAGTGCGCTGACGCTCGGTATCAATGTCAAGCGTACAAAATTCTACGCTTATTTGCTGGCCGGGATATTGTCCGGGATAGCCGGCTATGTCTACCTGCTTCATACGGGCGCAGGGGATGCTGCCAACGCAACCCAGGCAGAAATGCAGGCGATCGCATCCAATATCATAGGCGGAACATTATTGACCGGCGGTGTTGGTAATGTTATCGGAACGCTTTTTGGGATGCTGTCCCTGAAGACTATCACGAACATCGTTATCGCATCTGGGCTTACCAAGCCTTATTATCAGAGCATTACCACCGGGCTTATGCTGTGCTTCTTCATCCTGCTGCAAAGCGTGATCCTTGCAGTACGGGAAAAGGGTGCAATTGGGCTTTTGCCTGAATGGCTGAGGCCGGGAAAAAAGGATAATAAGCAAAGCTGATTTATGGTATGGCGCTTTACCGGGCACAATAAACTGCATGCAAAAATCTGCGCCGTATGCGCTTACCAAATGCGATTGCAATTGATCAGGACATGGGGCACAATCCGGTGTATAATTGGATCAGGAGAACCACGCCAGGGACGGCAGAAAAACATTTATAGGGGGTACGACAATGCTAGATCTCAAAAAGTACGAATTCTGGTTTGTTACCGGAAGCCAGCATCTTTACGGTCCGCAAACGCTTTTGCAGGTAGAAGAGAATGCAAAAAGGGTTGCAAAATCATTGGATGAAAATGCTTCCATTCCCTGCAGAATCGTTTTCAAAGCCGTGGTAACAACTCCTGATGAGATAAGAAAGGTGATTCAGGAAGCAAATGTAGCTCCTGCCTGTGCCGGTATCATCACCTGGATGCATACCTTCTCTCCCGCAAAAATGTGGATAACAGGTCTTTCAATGCTGCAAAAACCTTTGCTGCATTTGCATACGCAGTTCAACCGCGACATTCCCTGGGACAGCATTGATATGGACTTTATGAATCTGAACCAGGCAGCCCATGGCGACCGTGAGTACGGGTTTATCGGTTCGCGGATGAGGATTGCCCGCAAGGTAGTCGCCGGACATTGGGAAGATCCTGAGGTCTCACGCAGGATCGCTGGCTGGATGCGCGCAGCTGTCGGCTATATCGAAGGCAGAAAGCTCAAGATCGCCCGTTTTGGCGACAATATGCGTGAAGTTGCCGTCACAGAAGGCGACAAGGTAGAGGCCCAGATCAAGTTCGGATGGTCGATTAATGGTTACGGTATCGGCGACCTTGTCAGGGTACTGAACGATGTAACCGACCAGAGCGCCAACGAGCTTCTTAAGGAATATGAGGAAAAATATGAGATTGCTCCCGTAGGCCTTTCTGAGGGTCCGGTAAGGGATGCCATCAGGTATCAGGCCAAGCTGGAAATCGCCATCAGGACATTCCTGGAGGAAGGCGGATTTGGTGCTTTCACGACCACCTTTGAAAACCTTCATGGCTTGAATCAGCTGCCCGGCCTTGCTGTTCAAAGGCTTATGGAAGCAGGTTACGGTTTCGGAGCGGAAGGCGACTGGAAAACTGCCGGTCTTGTCAGGATCATGAAGCTGATGGCCTCCGGGCTTGATGGCGGTACATCCTTTATGGAAGACTATACCTATCACTTCGAGCCCGGCAACTGCATGATTCTTGGCGCGCACATGCTGGAAGTATGTCCTTCAGTTGCCGCAACACGGCCCAGGATAGAGGTGCATCCGCTCGGTATTGGTGGTAAGGCGGATCCTGCGCGGATGGTGTTCAACGGAAAAGCAGGAAACGCTATCGCTGCTTCACTGATCGATATGGGAGACCGTTTCCGCCTGCTTGTCAACGATGTTGTTGCCGTGAATGTGGAAAAGGATTTGCCCAAACTTCCTGTGGCCCGTGTACTCTGGAAGCCGCTGCCTTCGCTGCATGATGCCGCAGAGGCATGGATCCTGGCGGGCGGAGCGCACCATACTTCGTTCTCCTATGACCTGACTGCGGAGAACCTGCTGGATTGGGCCGAAATGGCAAATATCGAGTGTGTGCTTATCAATAAAGACACCAGGATACCGGAGTTCAAGAATAACCTGATGCTGAATGATATCGTCTGGCGTTTCCGTTAAGGCCTGAGGATCCGGGTAAGACCTGCTGAGAGGGTGGCCTTTTGGCAGCTAGCGTTTTACCCCGTTACGAGCCAGGCCGGGATTATTCTGCATCATACGAAAACTTTAGAACTGCCGTATACTGATTGGTGTATACAATGGTGTGGGGGCGGCTGCTCAATGAATGGGCAGCCGCCTGCCCGTTTGTGAAGTTGTTTTTCCATATAATCTGGTTTATATTTGAAGATATCAGTTGGGAACATCCGGGAAAGGCGGGGAAGCCGAAAGGAGCCTGGAGAGATGATTATTCGTGAAGTTGAACTGAGCGATGCCGAGGCACTGGCTGAGATATACAAATATTACGTGGATAATACTTGTTATACATTCGAGTATGTTGCGCCTTCTGCCAGGGAGTTTGCCGAAAGAATAGAATCCATCACAGAGAAATTCCCTTTCTTCGTTTGCGAGGCTGATGGTGAAATCGTCGGCTACGCCTATGCCCACACGTTTAAGGAACGCAAAGCATACCAGTGGGTATGTGAGACATCCATTTACATAAAGCATGGCAGCACACAGAAAGGTGCAGGGAAACTCCTGTATGAAAACCTTCTTCATGCGTTGAAAAAGCAGGGGTTTGTAAAGGCCATTGCCGTTCTTGGCTGCCCGAATGAAGGCAGTGAAATATTCCACCGGAAAATGGGCTTTTCTCTTGCAGCAACATTACCGAATGTTGGATTCAAACATGGTGCATGGCATGATATTAAATACTACGTTCTTGAACTCAACCCATGTTGTGATGATATGCCTGAACCGCTGGCGTACCACCAAATAAGGCGGTTATTCCCATGATCCGCATTTAAATATACTTATAATGCCCTTCCGGTTTTAAATCGGGCAGATCCAGCCCTCACTCCATAACCAGATAGTTCCTGATATCATAGCAAAGATCGCATTTTCCGGCATATTCATTCTTGGGGGTATAACCATATTCTTTTTCAGCCAGTTCAAACAGTCCTCGTATGCCTACAGACTCCATACTGTTGAATATGCGGTATTTATCCGGATCGGCCCCGCTTACCAGTTCCTTCACCGGAATCGAAAATCCCGGACAGGACTGGGGGATGTAGCTGCCGTAAAGGTCCACATGAAAATGATAAATGCCTGAAAGCAGTCCGCAGGGCTTTGATTCTTTCAGTATCTGATCGACAGGCTGTTTCTTCATAAAAGGCCTGTATGTCATAAAGGCCCGTCCCTTCAGATTAAGTCCATACATGCTCATCAGCCTTACGGGATAATCCTCACCGTAAAGCCGTATGTACTCGTCCAGGGAATGGGTTTCATGATCATCCAGCGCATCGACTTCATCCCAGAATTCCATCTGCCAGGGGAATACATTCATTTTTACGGCCGAACAGGCCTGAATTAAACCTTTGACTTTCCAAAAAGGTATATACTCGTTATGGTACGGATCGATAGATATCAGAAGGGTTTTTACCCCACGGCCTTTAAGTTCCTTAAGAATGGTTTTCGCCGATGCCGCATCCTTATACCAGGATGCGTTGGTCTCAATATATTCAATGCCAATGTTGTTTCTGTACGCAGCGTCAAGAATGCCATAAAGTTTATCAGGTTGTAATAACGGTTCACCGCCACCGATATGAACGGCATCACAACCCAAACGCTTCAGTACGGCAAATATCTCATCAGCCATGGATGGTGTCATATAATCGTTTGGCCACTTTGGGGAACTGGAATAGCAGCAATGCTTACACTTCGACGAGCATTTATAGTTTGTGATGATGCCACCGGATACCAGGTACTGAATCTTTAACAAGGTAAAACCTCCTGAATGATCGTTCTGCATAGCAGCATGCATATGCTTATCCATATAGATTTTAGCTGATTGCTGCTCCGGCACGCCACAAAAAATACACTTTTCGGGGGATCAAACTTATATTTGATTTCGGGAAAGCAAATAAAAGACCAGAAAAAGCAATTATGGCGACCGAGGGATGATCTTGCCATAGCAGGGCCGGGTATCGGAAAAGTCTTTACTTGCGTAAAATGAATGTATCTGAGCAATACGGGACTATCCTTGATGCGGCACGAATTTATACCTTTAAAACGCCACGGAAACCCCTTGAGCTATAATAGGATTCGGCACCGTTATGGTAGATGAAGACATGACCGTATCGGTAATCACCGAAAATGGCCCCGCCCAGCTTCCTGATATCGGGCGGTGTTTTGAGCCAGCTGGAGGTCTTTGTATCATAAGGGTGGGGCCCGAGTTTTTGAAGCTGCCGGTACTGTTCCTCGGTCAAAAGCTCAATGCCCATGGCCGCCGCCATATCCACGGCGCTGTTTTCCGGTTTGTGATCCTTTCTGGATCTTAACGCCTCGCCGTCATAACAGAGGCTTCTGCGGCCCTTGGGGCTTTCCGGTGAGCAATCGAAGAAGATGTATTGGCCGGTTTCGTCATCGCAGCCTACCACATCGGGTTCTCCGCCGGTCCTTTCCATTTCGTAAAGGGACCACAGCTTCTCAGGATTGGCCTCAAGCCTTGCCTGCACTTTATCCCATGCCATGTCCGGATGGCGTGCCATATGCTTCTCAAAGCGGATCTTTAAGGCTTTGAGCAGTTCATCTTTCTGTTCCTGCGAAAGCTCACCTTTGCGCATATCCGGATGCATTCCTTTCTCCTTGCGTTTCTGTTTCAAATCGCTATGCGTGATGGCTGGCATGGGGAGTTTATCCGATATTCCAATTTTTATGATCGGCTCTGCTGTTCTACTTCATCCTTGAACTGGCGCATGACCGAATCTTCATCCGTCTCCCCGGTCACATAACCTTCCATGGCATCGAGCAAGAAGTTGAAGATGGACATCCCATCATGTTTTCCCAGGGGCTGTTTCAACAGGTTATAGATGACGGGATTGACATCCTGCCCGCCCAGGGCATCACGGCGGCTTTCAGCATTTCTCAGGACCGTTCCGGAGAGCACCGATGTTTTGGAACCAAGCAAATCACCCGTTGCAAGACCGTATTGGGCGCCTTCTTCCGAACAGTCGAGGGTGATCCACTCGACCAAAGGCCCCAGGATGTCTTTGTTCGGCGAGGCCTTGTTGACCATAATCCCCGGATAGGCGGCGACCCATGTGGGGAAAGGCGGCATGCATATGGCCCAGTCGCCGGGGGTTGCCCTTATGGCATGTTCAAAATAGTCGGGAGGAACAACGGCACCAAATACCCTGCTGCCCGGACTTTCCTTATCATTGCACCACGCGTCGCTCCAACCATCTGAGTTGAGGATATAGCCCTGTTCGAACATATACCTGGAAACATCCATAAATTCCTTCCACAAGGGGGGAATTTCTTTTTGACCCGAATCCCAGGCGGAAGATGCGCTGGTGTCGATCATCCACGCAAGATGTTTATAGCCGGGTGCGATATAATATCCGTGTTTCTTCAGGGTTTTAGCCGCTTCAAGGAACTTGTCCCAGCTTCGTGATCCGCCTCCGATGATTTCGCTGATTCTGTCAGGATCGTCCGTTCCCCAAACCTCCCTGGCAATGGACCTGCGATACATGAAAACGCTTGTTCCTGCAAAATAGGGAAGAGCCATTACTTCCCCGTCAGAGTTGCGTCCGACGGCATACTCCGGGATTTCAGCCTTTTTCAGTGCGGATTCAACATCAATGCCCAGTTCCCTGTAGGTGCAGGCATACTCGGAATATTCCCCCTGAAGATAATATGGAGCATACTGGTCGTAGACCAGATAGATATCGACAGCGCCGTCACCGCTTTGCAGCGACTGGTTGATCATGGACAGGACTTCTGCGGGGTTATAGTCTGTGGAGGAATCGATAATGTTGATTTTGCAGCGGTAGCTCCAATGCTTTTTGGCATAGGCATCCACAAGCCGGTAGAGCGTCGGGTCCCTTTCTACGGCGTAAATGTTGATTTCCCGATTGGTTCTGGGTGATGGATCAGATTCGGACGGTTCTGCATTCGGATTTTGCGTTCCTTCAGGCGTTGTTGCCAGGATTCCTTCATCGGCCACAGGGTCATCAGGGGATGAGGCGGGATCCTGGACCTGCCAGAGTAAAACAATGGCACCAGCGATAAAAGCTAAAACCAGCACGGATACCACTATGGTTTTTACATGCCGCTTCATCGTTCAAATACCCCTGCGTTTGATGCATGATCAAATTATACCAATCGATAGGATTATATGGAATACATGCAAGAAATAGAAATATAGTGGTGTTGTGCCTGCGTCCCGTATTCCCTGGAACCCATGGGTTCCGGGTTTTGCCATAGGATCGGGTTTCAGCTGTGAAAAAACATGGGATGATGCTTAAGCATCCAGCCGTACGTGTACGACAGGATGGAATGCGACATCCGGCTGCAATCTTACCACAGCACATTAATCACATGTTCCGCAGGAGATATGTCGGTGATGTTGTTTCCCCGAAGATTCAACTCCCAGAGATTTTCCAGGTTTTTCAGAACGCGGATATCGCTGATTTGGTTGCCGTTGAGCATGAGGAATTCCAAATCCTTCATGTTCCTGAGGCTGCCGATATCCCTGATAGCATTGAACGCCAGGTTCAGGTATGTGAGCTTTGTCATTTTCTTCAGGGCACTGATATCCGTAATCTTATTGTCGGAAAGGTTCAGGGATTCCATATGGGTTGACCCGCTAAGGTAACTGATGTTGCTGATGCTGTTTTGGGAAGCATCAAGGTATTTCAGATTGGGCTTGCCTTTGAGAACGCTGATATCGCTGATCTTGTTCCGGCTGATATTCAGATGCTCCAGGGCCGGCATATCCTTCAGGCAGCTGATATCACTGATGTCGTTCCGGGAAACATCAAGATACACAAGGTTCGTATGCTCCCGGAGGATGCTGATATCGCTGATACCGATCCGGCCCATTTCAAGCCGTTCCAGCAAGGGCAAATCCTTCAGAACGCTTATATCCTTTATGTTATTATCGCTGATACAGAGCTCCTTAAGCTCTGCCAATTCCCCCAGGACACGGATATCCGTAATTTGGTTTGAGGATATTTCCAACAGCTCCAGATGCTTCAGTTCTTTCAGGTAACTGATATCGTTGATATTGTTGGAGTTAAGATACAAGCATCTGAGGTTTTTAAAATGCACGATATCCTCAAGACTCTTTATGGATTTGCCACTTAAATCCAGATAGAGGATGTCGCGCAAATCACTTTCATAAATATCCCTGGTCGGCGTATAGAGCAGGTCCCTTATTGCAGCCTCTAAGTTTTTGTCCTTCCATACAACAACCTTATCCTCCGGGCTTTCCGGTCCGGTTGCCGGTTCCGGATAGGGATCAATACGGATGCCGTATTTCCTCAGGTCAGCCCTGAACTGACGGATGGCCGATTCTTTGTCCTTTTCCCCGGTCACATAGGCCTCCATGGCATCAAGCCAGTAGGAGAAACCGGACGTTCCGGAATATAGTACCATGGGCTGTTGATGGATATCATAGATGATGGGGTTAACATCCTGCCCGCCCAGATTGTCACGTCGGCTTTCCACGTTTTTCAGGACTGTTCCGGAGATCACCGATACTTTACGACCAACCAGTTCTCCTGTCGCAAGGCCATATTGGGCCCCTTCCTCCGAGCAATCGAGGGTGATCCATTCCACAAGCGGGCCCAAAACGTCCTTGTTCGGCGACGCCTTGTTGACCATGATTCCGATACAACCGGTGTACCATGTTGTAAACGGTGGCATGCATATAGCCCAGTCCCCGCTGGTTTCACTTATGAAATAATCGGCATCGAAATAGTCAGGGAAAACAACTGTGCCAAACACTTTGCTGCCCGGACCTTCCAGAGCGTTGCTCCATTCATTATTGAACAAGTCGTTGAAATCAGAGACATAGCCGTTATCAACCAAATACTTCGCAATATCCATATATTCTTCCCATAAGGGGTTTGGCTGATTTTGCGCATAATCCAAGGCGGGATATGAGCTGGTATCAATCATCCACATAAGGTGTTTGTAGCCGGGGGCTATATAATACCCGTGCTTTTTCAGTTCTTTTGCCGCTTCAATGAACTTGTCCCAGCTTTGCGTACCGCCTCCGATGATCTCGGCTATTTTTTCAGGGTCGTCCGTTCCCCAAACATCCCTGGCAATGGACCTCCGGTACAGGAATGCAAATGCTGCTGACTGATAGGGGAGGGCAATCACTTCCCCGTCCGGATTGCGCCTGACAGCATATTCCGGGATGTCAGCCTTCTTCAGGGCGTTTTCCACATCGATGCCCAGCTCCTTATAGGTGCAGGCATATTGGGAAAACTCCCCTTTGAGATAATAGGGGGCGAGCCGCTCGTCGAGTACATAGACGTCTACAGCGCCGTCACCGCTCAGCAGCGACTGCTTGACCATGTTGTGGATATCTGTTTGGCTGTAGTATATTGAACCATCATATTTTTTGATATAGCAATTGCCCCAATGCTTTTTTGCATAGGCATCGATCATCTGATAGAGATCCCAGTCGGAATATGACACATAGATATTGATTTGGTTTACCTTGCGCGAAGGCGCCTGATCGGTTCCGGTTGGCTCTGAACCATTCGAATTTTGTGCGTTTTCAGAATTCGCCGCCGTTGTTTCCTCATCTGCCGGCGCAGGGGAAGAGGCGGTATCCCGGGCGGGACGATGCGTCAAGACCGCCACGGCGATGAGCGCTATGGCCAGGACGGATACGATGGCTATAATCGTGTGTCTCTTCATCAGCAAGCCACCCCTATACATCCGATCTTAATAAGATAATACCATATATTAACTTAATATGAAATAGCGGGACGAAATAGCAGTTACATATGCGCCTGCATCAACAGGTTTATGAGCAACATAAAATCCATGTGGTATAATAAAGGGAAATCCGCAACTGAGAGCACATCCCGGCAAGGAGGCGTTTTTCTTGAAAATCCAGAGCCTGAGCGTCGTCGTTCCCAACAAGAAATGCATCAATAACTGCCGCTTCTGTGTCAGCCGCATGCATGAAAGCCCGTACAAGAACATGATGGACGAGAACCTTCCGTTCTTCGACCTTTACCAGAGGGATTACATAAAAAGGCTGGAGTTTGCGCGGGATAACGGCTGCAATACGGTCATGCTGACCGGCAACTCGGA
>ENA-OWOZ01001095-OWOZ01001095.1-bioreactor-metagenome-genome-assembly--contig:-NODE-1095-length-27379-cov-5.417698_pt1 | contig 27379 bp, 21 predicted proteins | sample MGYA00238140_ERZ651804 | MGnify/ENA primary metagenome ERZ651804 (study PRJEB26910, sample SAMN07631232) | bioreactor metagenome | isolation source: Switchgrass digestor | place: USA: Dartmouth... | reverse complement strand
TATTGGGACATTAATATAAAAACTGGTACCGACATGAAAACACATGTTTATAACAGGCAGGATGCAGTAAATTATGCACATAAATGGGCATTCGGCAGAAACCCGGCCTACTTTGATTTCAGCAAACTTGGCGGCGATTGCACCAATTTTGTTTCCCAATGTCTTTATGCGGGATGCAGAGTGATGAACAACAAGCCCGTTTACGGCTGGTATTACTATAACAGTTATAACCGTACCGCATCGTGGACCGGTGTTCAATACCTTTACGAGTTTCTTACAAGGAATGACGGGGCGGGTCCCTTTGCGAAGGAAGTCCCGATATCCGAAACCGAACCCGGCGATATAATCCAGTTGTCCTTTGACGGAAACATATTCAGGCATTCCCTGCTTGTTGTTGAAACAGGGAAAATGCCTGGTTTAAATAATATAAAAATAGCCACTCATACATATGACAGGGATTACTATCCGCTGTCAAACTATGTATTTAATAAATACAGGTGCCTGCATATTGAAGGTTATCGCAAATAGCCGGAAATGATTTTCCTGCATTCGAGGTAATAACGTTTTTCCTCTGCTTCACCCATTGAAAAAGTTTTCCTTGGCAGGGCCCCGTCTAAAATAACGGTCCGGAAAAGATCACTTTTATTCATTGGTGAAAGCAGGAAACCCAGATTTCTTTCATTCCTGCACAATTTTTCAACTATTTCGGTTCCGTGAACGTAGTCAACAGCCGCATCCGGGTTTGCTCCAAGGTAACTGTCAAGAAAATGCTGAAGCGTTCCTACATCAATTGAAAAAATCGGATTACCAACCCAAACATAGCCGGTTCTGCCGCCGCTTATAAAGGCTATTGCATGTTTTTTCGAATCGGTTCCGTGAATTTTTCCGATATCTTCGGTATACTCATATCCGCATGGAATACCTTTGTCACTGTAAAACTTAACAAATGCATTCAGTACTTCATCTGCATCAACATTAAAAAGAATCCTGTGTATTGGTTCAAACTGCAGTGCCGGATCATGTATATTAACAAGCTCAACAAGGGCATACCTTGCAGGATGACGGTTTTTTTCCTCATCAGAAAGGGATTTTTTTATATTATCCCAGCATGCTTTTGCAGTTGCAAGGGAATGGTTGCCGTCTCCCACTGCAAACAGAAGTGGGCTTACCGACGCATCAACATTATATTTGCCTGAAAATGAATCCTGCGACTTCAGGTTCATAAGGGCTTCATAGATATTCTGAAGGAGCACGGGATCATTTACCTGGTATCCCTCAATGAATCCGCCTTCCATCATCAGGTTGAAGGAATACAGTTTCCGCATTCTTTCCTTGCATTCTGCAACGGGTTCGATTACTGAACAACCGGGATCGTCTACAAGAAGCATTATATGGGGAAGTTCAAGGCAGGCCTTTTCCCTTATTTGAATTCTTGGAGGCAGTCTGTCAAGAATGGTTCCTTCAGTTGCCCGGACCAGGCTGCTTGAGCCCCTTGAGAAATCATACAGTTCCAGGTCAATTGCAAAAAGCAGCCCTTTTCTTTTTTTGCCGCTCTTAACAGTCCTTTCTATGTATACAAAAGAGTTTTCTATTTCTTCAAAATAATCATTGTCAAGGTAGTCGCGCATGGTTTTGTTGATGTTGTCAATTCTTTGCCTTTTTTGTTCAGCGTTTTCTCTTTCAAGGTATACTTCCGGGAAAATGAGACGCAGTGTTGAAGGTTCATTTCCTACAAACCTGTCAACTTTCTCCCAGTATTCAGGTTCGGATGTGTATTGATCACAGGCAATAACAGCCCATTTGGTTAATGAAATATTTTCCTTCGGAATCAGTATTGATGATATATCAATACCCAGGTCTTTTTTGAAGCGGTTTACCATTCATTTTCCTCCTCTTGCTGATGATGTATTGCATACCAGGCAAACAAGGACATGCATTCTTATACAAACACGTAATCACCCGGCTGAAATTCAGATTTATGAAAATTTATAAAGTTAATTCTAATAGAATATGTAAATTTAGTCAATTTAAAAATCACTGCATTCTTTTATGTGTTTCATCAAATAATATCAATGAAACCTGTAATGAAAAGAGGGTTTTTATGCATTACTGGTCCGAGGCTGTCGGTACTCCCGTGTTTATAAACCGGAACAGAATAGGGCATATAGAAAACATAATGATTGACCCCGCAAAAAAAACCGTTGTAGGTTTCATACTGGAGAGAAAGAATACCGAAATAAGGCATCGCTTTTTCAGGTTTACACAGATTGAAGAAATGAAACGCGACAGTGTTCAGCTGATAAATGGATCCGAAATAAAAATGCTGCCAAGGGATTACAGGAAAAACACTCTTTTGGCCGAAGACCTGCTGAGCAAATTACTGGCAGACGAGAAAGGAAAATGGATTGGTCGCGTGGCTGATTTTGCTTTTAGTGCTTCAAACGGCACAATCCGTGAACTGATAATATCCAAAAGCCTTGTTGAAGATCTCTGGCTGGGCAGAAAAAGAATGCCGGTTTTAAGCAATGTTGAATTTTCACAGCAGCTAATCCGGATTGACAGGGATACCAAAGAGGAAATAACAGGACTTCAAAAGGGTTTGAAAAAATGGTTTAATATGGATTCAATATAAAGGAGGAATTATTAATGAGAACAAGTTTTACAAGTGGTGTTGTTATTGGAGGAATCGTCGGCGCCACAATGTCTATGATGATAAACGGTGACATTGACATGAGGAGAACCCTGAAACGCATTATGCGATTCAAAAAAGATGTATACAGGAAATCCCGGCGCATCATGTCTGATATCTGCAGCATGATGCAATAAATCGTATTAAAATCTTCCCTTTTGAAAACCTTTTCTTAAAACCCGGCGGTTTTAGGAAAAGGTACATATTCGGAGGTGCTTGGTGAAGGCAGTTCGATGGGTTAAAACAGGCATACCTGCTGCCCTGCTGGCAGGGTTTCTTTTTTTTATCGTTTTTTTCGGAAAAGAGATAATTAAAGCAATGGTTCCGTTGGGAATAGCAACAGCAATATCTTATATTTTATTACCCGTTGTTGATTATTCTGAAAAACTGAAAATGCCGAGAACAGTGGGAATTATAATCTCAATCCTGTTGAGCATGGTTGTAATTCTTGCGGTATTTGTCTGGATTATCCCGATTCTCGCCAATAATATCAGTGACATATCAAGGGCGTTGCCCGAGCTTTTCAACTCTGTTTTCAATAATATTGTTTATTTTGTTGAAAAAAACGCACCCGATGACTGGCACAATGATATAATGCAGGAGATCAACAACCTGTTTTCAAGACTGCAGCAAGAACTGATTACAGGGCTGTACGGCTTTTTCTCGATATTGCCCGAAACGTTGTCAGTAATAATCGACATACTTGTTGGATGGATACTGTCGTTCTATATATTAAGGGACAAGGAACTGATTGTAAGGAAACTGAAATATGTATTCCCTGAAAAATACAGGGAGGAGATTATTTGCTTCCTAAGGGACATACATAGGGTTGTAATAAGATTTATACAGGGACAGATATTGATAGCCGTTATAATAGGCATCATTGAAACCATTGGCCTGTATATTGCAGGTATACCTTATGCACCCCTTCTTGGGATGATAGGCGGTATATCAAATGTTATACCGTACTTCGGCCCATATATAGGTGCCGTACCTGCAGTTGCAGTAGCACTGACCATATCACCCTGGAAAGCTGCCCTGGCAATTATTGTTTTTGTAATTGTTCAGCAGATTGACAATATAATTCTGTCACCAAGGATAATCAAGGGAAAATTAGGTTTGCATCCGGTTACAACAATCATGTCGGTACTTGTCGGAGGACGGTTGTTTGGATTTACCGGACTGGTACTGGCCGTACCGTTGACGGCTATGGTTAAAATCATTCTGAAAAAAGCGTACCGTATAATTTCAGGATAAAGAAAACTGATAAAACATTCCGTCTATGAGTTTCATTGCATAGAAACTGCATTGTCTTTTCCCTGCCAAACGGTGAGACAGCATCCTGCCCCGGTTGCTGCTGATATAGCACGATAATTGTTTTCCCTGCCATACTGTGAGTTAAAGCTGTTTCATGACAACTTCACACTTGACGCAATTCCGCTGATTTTAGTATACTTGAGTAAGCGAAATTTTAGTAATCTTCAGTAATTGCTGTAAAATAAGTCAGATTAACTGAAGGTACAATTATTGGGAATACTCCGCCGGGCGCCGGACAAAGGAGCCACGGGCAGAACTTGCTGTCCGGTACGGAACCTTTGAAAGTGCCCGTTAAGTGTATTATATTAAAGGAACTGAAGTGAGGGTTCAACATGCAGAAATTTGGTCTAAATGAGTTAAGGGAGAAATACCTGGCCTTTTTTGAGAGCAAGGATCATTTAAGGCTGCCCAGTTTTTCGCTGGTACCCGAAAATGATCCGAGCATATTGCTGATCAACGCGGGAATGACACCACTAAAACCTTATTTTACCGGACAGATGGTTCCGCCTTCAAGAAGGGTCACAACCTGCCAGAAGTGTATACGAACGCCCGATATTGACAACGTGGGAAAAACTTCCAGGCATGCAACCTTCTTTGAAATGCTTGGTAATTTCTCCTTTGGTGATTATTTTAAAAAGGAAGCCATTACATGGGCGTGGGAGTTCTTTACCAAGGTGCTGGAATTACCGGAAGACAGGCTTTATGTTTCGGTGTATCTCGAAGATGATGAGGCCTATGATATATGGAACAAGGTAGTGGGTCTTCCGAAAGAGAAAATATTCAGAATGGGCAAGGAAGATAATTTCTGGGAGCATGGAACAGGCCCATGCGGACCATGTTCCGAGATTTACTTCGACCGCGGCAGGGATAAAGGATGTGGTAAGGAAGACTGTACCGTCGGCTGCGACTGCGACCGTTTTATTGAAGTTTGGAACCTTGTTTTTACGCAGTTCGATCGTCAGGAAAACATGACGTATTTACCACTCAAGTCAAAGAATATTGACACGGGTATGGGCCTCGAAAGGCTTGCATGTGTTGTCCAGGGAGTTGACAATATTTTCGAAGTTGACACGATACGGGTTGTGCTGGATCATGTGTGCCGCATTGCGGGTGTTCAGTACGGAAAGGATTATAATAAGGATGTTTCAATCCGTGTCATTACCGATCATATCAGGAGCTCTTCAATGCTGGTATCCGACGGCGTGGTTCCGTCAAACGAAGGACGCGGATATGTTTTGAGAAGGCTTATACGCCGTGCTGCAAGGCATGGAAGGCTTCTTGGAATTAATGAGGCTTTTCTTGCTGAACTGGCTGATACGGTGATCGACACATCGATGGGAGCATATCCCCACATGAACGAAAAACGGGATTATATAAAGAAGGTCATTTCCATTGAGGAGGAGAAATTTTACAACACCATTGACCAGGGAATGAACATCCTGGAGCAGTATATGACCGAACTGAAGCAGCAGGGAAAAGAAGTCATAAGCGGTGAGATGGTGTTCAAACTGCATGATACCTATGGATTCCCGATCGACCTTACAAGGGAAATAGCCCAGGAAAACAGGATGAAAATTGATGAGGCCGGGTTCCATGAAGAGATGAAAAAACAGAAGGAAAAGGCGCGTGAAGCTCATTTCAGAAAAGAAGGCTCAGCATGGGAAAAAGACCTCTTCACAGGTGAAAACAAGTATTTTACAACGGAGTTTACCGGTTATACCGAATATGAAACTGAGGCAGTTGTAAAGTTTATTGTCCTTGACGGCAAACTGGTTGATAATGCCCAGATGGGCGATGAAGCTGCAATTGTGCTTGACAGAACGCCGTTCTATGCTGAAAGCGGCGGCCAGGTAGGAGATACGGGAGTTATTACAGGCGAGAATTTCAAAATGACTGTTACAGACTGTAAAAAGACTTCTGACGGAAAATACCTCCATGTCGGAAAGATAGAATCCGGAATGGTACAGCTTCAGGACAGGGTTATAGCTAAGATAGACCTTCCAAGGCGAAAATCAACTGCCAGAAATCACACAACTACACATATGCTCCATAAGGCTTTGAGAAATGTATTGGGGGATCATGTACAACAGGCAGGTTCATTGGTTGCGCCCGACAGGCTGAGATTTGACTTCACTCATTTTTCTGCTTTGACAAAAGAACAGATTGAAGCAGTGGAGCAAGAAGTGAACGACATTATACTTTCAAATTATCCTGTAAAAACAACCGAAATGACTCTTGAGGAAGCCAAAAAACAAGGTGTTACAGCCTTGTTCGGAGAAAAGTACGGTGACATTGTCCGTGTTGTAGCCGTGGGCGATTACAGCATGGAATTGTGCGGAGGTACTCACATCAGCTCATCAGGCGAGGCCGGACTTATTAAGATTATAAGCGAGAACGGAATTGCATCGGGCGTAAGGCGTATTGAAGCGTTAACGGGAACCGGGGCACTTTCGTGGTACAAGGAAAAGGAAAGCATCCTGAAGGAAGTAGCCGAAATAGTGAAATCTTCTCCAGAAGATGCTCCATCAAAAGTCGCGCATATGGCAGAGGAACTGAAAAACCTCCAGAAAGAGCTGAACTCGCTGAAGGAAAAAATGCTTAGCCAGTCGGTTGACAGTTACATCGGCAAAGCCGAAGATATATCAGGTATCAAGGTGCTTGCCGCAAGAATGGACCAGCTCGATATGTCTGCTTTAAGGAACATGACCGATACCCTGAAGAGCAAACTGGGTCCGTCGGTTATTGTGCTGGCTTCGGCCAATGACGGCAAAGTAAGTTTAGTGGTGTCGGCCACAAAAGATGCTGTAGGCAAGGGTGTGCATTGCGGCAAAATTATAAGCGAGGCAGCTAAAGCAGCCGGCGGCGGAGGCGGAGGAAGACCTGATATGGCCCAGGCCGGAGGAAAGGATGTTAACGGAATTGACAAAGCAATCAGTATTGCTTTGGAGAAAATCAGGGAACAGCTTGCGCAGGGCTAATGCCTTTTAAAACTATAAATTTATTCCGGGGAGGAGTAGGAAATGTCTGATTGCGTATTTTGCAAGATTATAAAAGGAGAGATACCGTCAAGCAAGGTTTACGAAAATGAAAAGGTGGTCGTATTCAGGGATATAAATCCTGCGGCTCCGATTCATGTTCTTGTTGTACCGAAGGTTCATATTGAAAGCCTTGAAGCATTGAACCAGGATAATATCGGTGTTGTAACCGATATCCATGCGGCGATACTTGAGACAACCAGGATTTTGGGCATAAATGAAGAAGGGTACAGGGTTATTGTAAACTGCGGCAAAAACGGCGGACAGACAGTACCGCATCTTCATTATCACATTCTCGGCGGCGCCCGGTTCGACGAGAAAATTATATAAGTCAAGAAAAATATTGACGGAGTTTGGAGCCCTATTATATAATAAATTGAGTGCTTCGTGCAGAAAGCTTTAATTAAGCCTGCTCGATGGAATAAATTCCCCGGCACGACTGTATGATACAGAAGAGGGGAGGGAAAAATGTGTCCGAAGTCAGAGTAAAAGAGAATGAATCCCTGGACAGTGCACTTAGGAGGTTTAAGCGCCAATGTGCCAAGGCAGGTGTACTTGCAGAAGTCAGGAAAAGAGAGCATTACGTTAAACCAAGCGTAAGACGCAAGAAGAAATCTGAAGCTGCAAGGAAGAGAAAATCAAAGTAATAAAGTGAATTTATACAGCAGCCTGCCGGAATCAGTATTAAAAGTAGTATATACAGATGTAATCAAGCGGAAGAGAAAATACCTGTGATGTTGAAGAAGTATTGGTCTGGTCAGGAAGGCTGCTATCCTAACGAAAAAACTTTGAATACTTAAAGCCCGAGGAAAAAGCCTTCGGGCTTTTTACAAAATCAAAACCTAATATTATTCGGATAATTACAAAGGCGGGTTATTCCCGCCTTTGCAGTTAAAAAGATCGGCTGGAAAGGGCGCTATGTTGGAAGATTTTTTTCTTGGAAATAAAGCGGTTTGGAAAGTAGGGAACCCGGATCCAGTACTGGTTAGGGAGATATCAGAAAAACTGAATCTGCCCGCAGTTCTTGCAAAGGTCCTTGTTAAGCGCGGGTTTACAGATATTGATGATATAATAGGGTTTCTTAAACCATCTGTTAAAGATATGCATGATCCGATGCTGCTGCCCGATATGGAAAAGGCTGTTGACCGTATACTGGATGCAAAAGAGCATAACGAACGAATTGTTGTTTACGGGGATTATGATGTGGACGGGATTACTGCCACGTCAATTCTGTACCTGTTTTTGAAGTCCATAGGCCTTACCGTTTCATATTATATTCCTGACAGGGTGGATGAAGGCTATGGTATATCCGGGGCCGCTGTTGAATTCCTGTGCGAAAACTCCTTTGATTTGATGATTACCGTAGACTGCGGGATTTCGGCAACAGACAGAATTGAACAGATAAAAGAAGGTCTGGTACTAAAGGGTCGGAAAATGGATGTCATTATTACAGACCATCATCAGCCTGACAGTAACTGCCTTCCGGACGTATTGGCCTTAATAAATCCCCATCTTCCATACAGCGAATATCCTTTCAGCAAGCTGTGCGGAGCAGGGGTGGCGTTTAAACTTGTACATGCCTTATGCAAAAGGCTCAATCTTGGTGATGAGTATTTCAAATACATTGATCTGGCGTGCCTCGGCACAGTTGCTGACATTGTTGAGCTTACCGGTGAAAATCGTGTTATTGTGCAGGCAGGCCTGAGAAAAATCCAAAAATGCCCTAACCCGGGAATACAGGCTCTGCTTGAAGCAGCAGAAATAAAAAACGGAAATGTTGATGCTTGGAGGCTGGCCTTTATAATAGCTCCAAGGGTGAATGCCGCAGGAAGGATGGGTGATGCTACAAGGGCGGTAACGCTTTTTACTTCTTCCGATCCGTCCAGGAGCGAGGAGCTGGCAAGGCAGCTTCATAATGACAATAGCAAGCGTCAGAAAATCCAGACCGAAATATTCAGGAAAGCATTGGAGATTATAGATGGCGACCTGAACTTCAGAAACCGGAAAGTGATAGTAGTAAGCGGTGACGAATGGCACCAGGGGGTTATAGGAATTGTTGCATCAATGCTGGTTGAACATTACTATAAACCCTGCTTTGTAATGTCGGTTTCCGGCGATGAAGCAGTATGTTCAGCAAGAAGCATTGACGGCTTTAATATATATGACGGGATGGAATACTGCCGGGATTTGCTCGTCAGGTATGGCGGCCATGAAAAGGCTGGCGGACTGACCATCAAAAAATCCAATATAGACAGGTTCAGCGAAAGAATTAACGAATATGCCGAACGCATACTGAAAAGCGCCGACATGCAGCCAAAACTTGAAATTGACGCGGATGTTCAAATAGAAGAAATAAATATCAATTCAGCCGGGGCATTAACTGCAATGGCTCCGTTCGGCGAGGGAAATCCCAAACCGCTGTTCAGGATGAAAGATGTTAATGTTCTGGACAGAAAGCGGATTGGTTCCGACAAGAGCCATTTACGGCTTATCCTTGGAACCGAACGGAACCCGGTTCAGGCAGTTGCTTTCAGGATGGGGTATATGGAAAGGCTGCTTGAAAAAAACAGCAAAATAGATGTGATTTTTGAAATGGGTTTAAATGAGTATAACGGGAGAAAGAATGCCGAACTGGTAGTCAAGTATATCAGAATGCCCGAAGAAAGCATAATTAAAAACAGGATCCTGCTTGAAGCGGCAGAAAAAGTTGAATACCTTGATAATAACATCGATTGGATTTATAATAGGATTAATAATCAGCAGGTCAGCTGCAGCGATATGGTGATTTCAAGACAGGAATTAGGCATATTGTACAGGTATTTTCAAAAAACAGGCAGTTGTACTTTTACCAGGAGCCAGTTATTTGAACTTGCACATGCAATTGCTCAAAACAGGTTAAGAATGAATTATTTCAAGGTTTTGTCAGGAATACGCATACTGAACGAGCTTGAAGTAATCCGGTGTTCATTCCGGGACAATGGCTGCTTCAGTGTGGATGTGACAGAACCGGACGGTAAACGATCACTTAATAATTCGAAGCTGTATTCTTTTTTACAGGGTTTGCAGCAGGCAGCGGAGAGTTGATGGTGGTTTGATGCATGAAGAATATGAAAGGCTTATAGCAAAACTCAAGTCAATAGGGAAGGAATACAACTGGGAACTTCTTGACAAGGCATACAAGGCTGCGGTAGAAGCGCATGCAGGCCAGTTAAGAAGCTCGGGGGAGCCTTTTGTTATTCATCCGCTGCAAGTGACATATATTCTTGCTGAAATGGAAATGGATACCACCACCATTGTTGCAGGAATGCTCCACGACACAGTTGAGGACACATCTTTTACCTATGAGAAAAATCTGAAAAATTTCGGCGAAGAAGTCGCAAATCTTGTTGACGGCGTTACAAAACTTGCCAAAATTCCGTATACAAACAAACAGGAAATCCAGGCCGAAAACCTGAGAAAAATGTTCCTGGCCATGTCAAAGGACATACGGGTTATTATTATAAAGCTTGCAGACAGGCTTCACAACATGCGCACGCTGAAGTACAAGCCAAGGGAGAAACAGATAGAAATAGCGCGTGAAACCTTGGATATATACGCGCCGCTGGCGCACCGTCTTGGAATTTACAAGGTGAAGTGGGAACTGGAAGATCTGAGTTTCAGGTATCTGCATGAAAAAGAGTATTATGATCTTGTTGAGAAAATAGCGAAAAAGCGCAAAGAACGTGAGGAATATATAGACGGAATCATTAAAACCGTTTCGGACAAATCAAGGGAGCTGGGCATAGAAACCCATATAGACGGGCGGCCGAAGCATCTGTACAGCATATACACGAAGATGAAAAGGCAGCACAAGGAGCTGGATCAGATTTACGATCTGTTTGCAATCCGCGTTATTGTGGATTCTGTTAAAGACTGTTATGCTGTCCTGGGCCTTGTACATGAACTGTATAAGCCGATGCCCGGCAGGTTTAAGGATTATATATCAATGCCGAAGCCAAACATGTACCAATCGCTGCATTCAACACTGATAGGTCCGGAAGGAATACCCTTCGAGGTCCAGATTCGTACGTGGGAAATGCACAGAATTGCCGAGGTGGGAATTGCCGCCCACTGGAAATATAAAGAGGGTGGACGTCAAAACGATGCTCTTGTCGAGAAACTGGCATGGTTAAGGCAGCTGCTGGACTGGCAGAAAGAAACCACCGATCCTGACGAGTTCATGGAAAACCTGAAAATAGACCTTTTCACTGATGAGGTTTTCGTGTTTACTCCAAAAGGCGATGTGAAATGTCTTAAGGCTGGCTCGACGCCTATTGATTTTGCCTATTACATTCACAGCGATATCGGTAACAGGATGATAGGCGCGAAGGTTAACGGTAGGCTTGAAAACCTTGATTATGAACTGAAAAACGGGGATATTGTTGAAATAATTACTTCATCGGCAAGCAAAGGTCCCAGCCGGGACTGGCTCAAAAAGGTCAAAACCTCCCAGGCAAGGAATAAAATAAACCAGTGGTTTAAGAAAGAGAAAAGGGAAGAAAACATCGAGCGCGGAAAGGAACTGTTTGAAAGGGAGCTTAAAAAACACGGCCTTAGCGCTCATCAGATATTAAAGCAGGAATTCTTTGAAGCAGCGTTCAGAAAATACAATTTCAACAGCATTGACGATATGTATGCAGCAATAGGCCTTGATGCCATTTCAAGCGGAAAAGTCATATCAAGGCTGAAGGAGGAGTACAGAAAGACTCTTCCTCCTGAAGAACAGAAACAACTCCTGCTTGAAGACGAAAAGAAAAAGGAACCTGCCAAAAAGCGCAAGGAACGTACGGTTCCTGAATCGGGTGTGATAGTCAAGGGTATAGACAATTGCCTTGTAAGGCTTTCGAAATGTTGCAATCCGGTGCCTGGTGATGATATTATAGGGTACGTTACCAGGGGAAGGGGAGTGTCGGTTCACCGGAAGGACTGTATTAACATATTGAATACGATGGAAGATGATGAAAGACTTATAGAAGTGAACTGGTATAAAGGAAAAGCTGCGTCGTACCAGGCAGAACTGTCGATTAAAGCACATGACAGGACTCACCTTCTGATGGAAGTAACAAACGTTATCGGCGATGCAGGGATTCCTCTAAAAGCAATTAATGCAAGAACAACCAGGAACAATGTTGCGCTTATGAATCTGACTGTAGAGATAACAGACACGGAGCAGCTTGAAAGAATTATCAACAGGATCAAGCGTGTGCCCGATGTCTTTGAAATAACAAGAAACAATAAATAATCGCCGGAGGATTTTATGCGTGCAGTAGTACAGAGAGTCAGCAGTTCAAAAGTGGTTGTGGATAATGAAACGGCAGGAAGCATAAACAAGGGCCTGATGGTTTTGCTTGGAGTTGGAGGAGACGATACCCGCAGGGACCTGGAATACCTTGCTGATAAAATAGTGAACTTAAGAATTTTTGAAGATGAAAACGGGAAAATGAACCTGTCGGTTCTTGACGTAAAGGGAGACATACTTGTTGTATCACAGTTCACATTATATGCAGACTGCAGAAAGGGGAACAGGCCAAGTTTTACAGACGCTGCGCCGCCTGATGTTGCAAACAGGCTTTATCTCGATTTTGTAGAATATATCAGGGGAAAATACCCGGTAAAAGTGGAAACGGGCGTATTCCAGGCTTCAATGCATGTTGAAATCCATAATGAAGGTCCTGTAACGATTATCCTTGACAGTGCGGTAAAAAGAAGGAATGACTGAGGTGGAATAAAAGTGTTGATAGAGTGCATACCAAACGGTTTGGTCCAGTCCAATGTTTATATTGTAGCAGATAACGGCGAGGGAGTTATAATAGATTGCGGCTGCCCGCCCGAAAGGGTGCTTGATGTTGCCCACAGCAGGGATATTAAACTGAAGCATGTTATTTTAACCCACGGGCATTTTGATCATATATACTATATTGACCAGTTAAGGGATTTGATCGATGTTAAGGTGCATATCCATGAAATGGACTCAGAGTGCCTGTCCGATCCTTACATGAACGGACTTGCGCATTTTCCTGTGCAGGGCTCCTTTACTTTCAATGCAGCCGATAATCTTCTTAAAGACGGGGATGTAATTAATTGTTCGGGGCTTTCTTTCAGAATTATCCATACGCCGGGCCATACCAGAGGTGGTATCTGCATCCTGGTCAATGATGTTCTGTTTACAGGAGATACCTTGTTCAACGCCTCGATCGGAAGAACCGATTTCCCCGGCGGTTCAGCAGATGAGATTGTAAAATCCATCAGGGAAAAGCTGTATGTGCTGCCCGAGGATACAATTGTCTATCCGGGTCATGGAATCAGGACGACAATAGGGTATGAGAAAAAACATAACCCGTTCTGCAGGGCAGATGGAAATTAATAATCTTAAGCCGGAGCGTTTATGGTTTATATAAAAATATCCGAGGAATTCCAAAACGGTGCGCAGGAATTGCTGAACCTGTTCTTTCCGGGGAACGGGTTTGTTTTTGTTGATGATATTCCGGAAGTATCTTCCTGTGATATCCTGATAACGCTGAATATTGAAATACGGGATAACGGACTGGACATAAAAATCCGGATGCGGCAGGGAAACAGGAACCTGTATTCCGAAACAGCACGCATTGATAATGAAACCGGGGCAGAAAAGGCAAGAACCCCGGTAAAGGTGTTGTTATACAATTGTTTAAGCCATTATACCGGCAGAAAACTTCCGTGGGGATCCTTAACGGGAATTCGGCCTGCTAAAATAGTCCATTCCCTTTTAAAAGAGGGTTTGAGCCCTGATGATGCTTACAGGAAGCTTATAAACTATTATGGCCTTTCTGACAGCAAGGCACGTCTGACCGTGGAAGTTGCCCTTAATGAAGCAGAGTATATCAGGAATGCTGAGAACAAGGTCAGCATTTATATAGGCATACCCTTTTGCACAAGCAGATGCATATACTGTTCCTTTCCTTCTGCAGCCATTGACAGGTATGAACACTTGGTTTCGGATTACCTGAAAGCGCTGTATAAGGAGGTTCAATGGGCCTGCCGGTGGATACGGGAGAAAAATTATACTGTTGATACCGTATACATTGGCGGGGGAACACCAACCGCTTTACCCGAAAAATGGCTGGATTACCTGTTGAACCGCATTGTTCCGGTACTGCCGCTTGATAATATACGGGAATACACTGTTGAGGCAGGAAGGCCTGATACTTTAAATATTGAAAAACTGAGGATAATAAAAAATGCAGGCAGCACGCGCATAAGTGTAAACCCCCAGACCATGCAGGACAGGACGCTGAAACTAATCGGCAGAAACCATACCACTTCCCAGGTAATTGAATCTTTCAACATGGCGAGGGAGGAAGGTTTTGATAACATCAACTGCGACCTGATAGCCGGGCTTCCCGAAGAGACCGAAAAGGAATTTGAAGATACCCTGCTGAAAATTGGCAAACTGAACCCTGAAAATGTAACCGTTCATACAATGTCGTACAAAAGAGCTTCGAGGCTGATCAACGAAAAGGACTGCTTCATGCAGACGGATGATGAAACGGTTAATAACATGGTGGAACTTGCGGGAAGTTACCTGCGCAGTATCGGTATGCGTCCCTATTACCTTTACAGGCAGAAAAACATACTGGCAAATCTTGAAAATGTGGGTTATGCAAAACCCGGAACAGAGGGCATTTACAACATGCTTATTATGGAGGAGGTCCAGACAATACTGGCATTCGGGGCCGGAGCGTCGTCAAAAATAATATATCCCGGTAACCGTATTGAAAGAGTCTTTAATGTAAGAAATATAGAGCAGTATATACAGAGAATTGATGAGATGATTGAAAGAAAGGTAAAATTACTGGGCAGTTAATCACATTATTCCGGCGTTAACATAAGATAATACTGAAATATGCAATGTTTAGGAGTGAGCAAATGAACGGGTATTTTTGCAATCCGTGCCGTATGCATTATTATGCATCCGAATGCCCGTACAGAGAGGCATATCATATCAGTTTCCAATGCCCCTGGTGTCAGAATATGTTTGAAGGCAATGTGTACATGAGCGGCAACATGGGGATGGGACACATGCAATACTGCGGGTATGGTGAAAACCCCTGTGCGAACATAAGCCCCGCCGGTTATGGTTATGACAACCTTTACCCGGAATCTGACAACACTCATCCAAATACCGGGCATATGCTTCATGATAACATGAGCCCATACTACAACAAACTGGGGTATATCAGTCCTGAAGAGAATATTTACAGCCCCTGGGACAACAACCGCATGTATAACCAGGAATAATACAATGCCTGTTCACAGGCCGTACATGTAACTTTAAGCCATCATTTCTTCTGCGGGCGGGGAATGATGGTTTTTGTTTTTTTTAAGCAATGTTAAAATATTTGAAATACGGGATGATAACAGATACAATAGAGCTATAGTTTTGTTATATTTTGGCCAGGGAGTTGATAATTATGGACAGTAAAAAAGTCGGAAATTTTACTGCAAACATTCATGACGAAGATTATGAAATACCGTATCTGTCTGGAATGGCTTGTGCATCAGGCATGATTAACGATGCTTTGAGGGAAAAGGAAAGCCTTAACGGGTACTGGAATTTTCAGATCGATCAGTATGATACCTGTATCAGATCGAAATGGTATGAGGAAAAATATATAAGCGAAAAGAGAATGTATCTGCCTGTTGATTTCGATTTTGACAGATGGAATACAATAAAGGTGCCATCCTGCTGGAACACGCAGGACGAACGTTTTTACTACTACGAAGGTCCTGCTGTTTACACAAGGACATTCCATTATAAAAACATGGGTGAAAAGAGGGTTTTTATAAAGTTCGGCGCAGTTAATTATGAAGCCAAGGTATTCCTGAACAAAAAATATGTCGGGATGCACAGGGGCGGATCCACTCCTTTTTATTTCGAGATTACCGATTATCTTGAGGAAAACAACCGCCTTGTCGTTGTGGCGGATAATACAAGGAAAAAAGAAGCCGTACCGGCAAGAAATACCGACTGGTTTAACTACGGCGGTATATACAGGGATGTTGAACTGATAAGGCTTCCTGAAACATTTATAAAGGATTTTTATATAAGCCTTGTTCCAAACAGCAATTTCAAAAAGATCAGGGTTATGCTCGAGATAGACGGACCTCAGAACAACGGAACTGCCCGGCTTGAAATACCGAAACTGAACCTGATTAAAGAGATAGAATGCGTTAACGGTAAAGCCGATGTTGAAATAAATGCCCAGCCCGAGTTATGGAGCCCTGAGAAGCCCAGGCTGTATGAAGTGAAAATCAGTTACCTGTCGGATGAAATACAGGACAGGATCGGATTCAGGGAAATCCGTACCGATAAAACAGGTATTTACCTGAATGGCAAAAAGATATTCCTGAAAGGTGTATGCGCTCACGAGGAAAGTGTCATAAACGGAAAGGCAGTAACCGACGAAGAGATCATCGAGAATTTCAAACTCGCAAAGGAAATGAACTGTAATTTTATGCGCCTTGCCCATTACCCTCATACTGAACGGGCTGCAAGAATTGCAGACAAAATAGGTATTATGCTTTGGGAGGAAATCCCGGTTTACTGGGCTATAGAGTTTTCGAATCCCGAGACATACAGGAATGCTGAAAACCAGTTGACAGAGCTGATAACCCGCGACAGAAACAGGGCAAGCGTAATTATATGGTCGGTGGGAAATGAAAACCCTGATACCGATGAAAGACTTCAGTTTATGAGCTCACTGGCACAAAAAGCAAAGGAACTGGATCCGACGAGGCCGGTTTCGGCTGCATGCCTTGTGGATCACAGCAAACTGATGATTAAGGACAGGCTTGTTGACTACCTCGACATTATAGGCATTAACGAGTATTACGGATGGTATGCCCCGGATTTCAACGAACTGATCCAGGTGTTTAACAACAGTAATCCGCAAAAACCTGTTGTGATAACCGAGTTCGGAGCAGATGCCCTTAAAGGCGCAAGGGGAACTGTTAATGACCTTGGAACCGAAGACTGCCAGCTCCATATTTTCAAATTGCAGACAGAAACACTTGGAAAGATACCTTATATACACGGAACATCGCCATGGATACTGTTTGATTTCAGGTGTCCGCGAAGAACCAGCGCCCTTCAGCTTGAATACAACAGAAAGGGGCTTTTGTCCGAAGACAAGTCGTATAAAAAGCCTGCTTACTTTGTGATGAAGGAGTTTTATGCGTCCAGGTAAATAAAGATATCGAGCCGGCAATGCATTGCACGATATCTGATGAAACCTGAAGGCAAAGATATCGTGCAATGCAGGATAACGGCGGCTGCATTTTATGGAGAAGCAGTTTTTATATCTTTAGTTTTATCATGGTTCTGCTGATATTCATGGAGAAAAGGTACAGTATCCAAATGAGCCGAATCAGTTCTTAGGTATGCAATACGCAGAAAGCATTCCTGTATTGTACGATATCAGGGCGTAAAAAACTTAAATGTGTTGACACCGCTGCTTATTCCAAATATAATGGTAGTGTAGGATGGTAGTACGGAAGCAGTAAGTATATTGCTAATACGGTTGTATTGTAGAATTGCACTATGCTTTTATGGGTAAACTCATAATAAAAAGATGTGCAATATAGTACAGTACATATGTTTCCAGAACCTCCTACGGGGTTTTTTTTATTACTTTTTTTCAGGGGGTATAAACCGTGGGAAAGTTTGGAAATCTGTCGAAAAGCATTCTAATCAGGAGCCTGATGATTCTGGCATTGTTACTGGCTCTGACAATCCAGTCTTCGTGTGTGGGCTCTGTATCCGCCGAAAAGGAAGGCACAATCGAACTTAAACTTGCTCATTTCTTCCCGGGAACTCACCCTGCAGAAACGGATTTCGTCCAGGGATGGGCAAAAGCAATCAGGGAGGCAACAAACGGACGAGTTGTCATTACAAGTTATCCGGGTGAAACACTTCTAAAGGCCGCAGATATTTACAAGGGTGTGGTAGACGGGATTTGCGACATCGGTCTTTCCTGCTTTTCTTATAACTCAGGACGTTTTCCTGAAATAGAGGCCTTTGAACAGCCTGGAATAGTGTACAAAAACTCGAAGGTGGCAAGCAAGGTTGCATGGGAAGGCATACAGGAGCTTAATCCGAAATGCGTGCAGGATACAAAACTGTTAATGGTTATAGCTACCGGCCCTGGTGATCTGTTCTCAAAAAAACCCGTGTATAAACTTGAAGATATTAATGGGATGCAGATTAGGGCTACAGGGTTGACAGCAGAAACTCTCCAGCTTGCAGGTGCTGTTCCTGTCGGTATGCCGCAGTCCGAAGCATACGAAGCGTTGTCCAAGGGTATTGTAAGCGGGAATCTCGCTCCACTCGAAGTTCTAAAAACATGGAAGCACGGCGAGGTTACAAGGTATGTCACAAGAACTCCCTTCATGTATAACACATTGTTTTACGTTACAATGAACCTGAAAAAATGGAATTCGATACCCGAGGACCTTCAACAGGTTATTATTGATACTACTCTTAAGTTCCAGGACGAAGTAGGAATCGGGCTTTGGGACAAACAGAACGAAGAGGCTCTGAAGTGGGCGATTGAAGAAGAAGGAATGGAAATTATTGAGCTGTCCGAAGAGGAAATGGCCAGATGGATAAAGGCTGTTGAACCGATGCTGGATAAATATATTGAGGAAAAAGGTGAGGCAGGCAGAAAGGCAATAGACGTGGCTAAAAGGCTTGCCGAGAAATACAATAATGAATATTGATCCTTGTACCGCCCCAGGCAGAAAAATGACATAACTTTATCCGGAGGAAAATTAATGAATAAATTCGATAAAATAGTTACAAAAACAAGCCGCCTGCTGGATGATATCGCTGGCTGGGTAATAGTTGCAGCCATGGCGCTTGTTGTTATAAATATCATTTTAAGGGCTGCGCTGAATAATCCCATTAAGGGTGTTTATGAATATACGGGCTACTTAATGGCCGTTGTCATAGGTTTTGCCATTGCACAATGCGCCGTTGAAAAGACTCATATTGCAGTAGATTTTTTTATTGACAAACTGAATCCCTTGGCTCAGTCAGTCATTGATACCGTTTTCAGTTCGGTAACTGTAATATTCCTTGTTTTCAGCAGTATACAGGTATTGATTTACGGAATTACCGTGGTAAAAAGCGGCGAGGTATCTGCAACTGCCCATATACCCTTTTACCCGTTCATTTTTATGGTTTCAGCCGGTCTTTTCATGCTTAGTCTTGTTGAGTTGAACAAAGTGGTAAAGGGGGTTGCAAAAAAATGATATCTCCTGAAACGGCTCCTGTTATAGGTTTGATCGGGATTGGAGTTCTGCTGGCATTGATTCTTTTGAGGGTGCCGATAGCATATTCGATGCTAATCGTCGGTTTTGCAGGGTTTGCAATACTGGTCAGTCCCGATGCTGCGTTTTCAATGGTAGCAACCGAAATTTTTTCAAATTTTTCATCCTATACTTTAAGTGTTATTCCGATGTTTGTATGGATGGGATTTATTGCTTATTATTCAGGAGTCGGAACAAATCTGTATTCTCTTGCAAACAGGTTTATGGGCCGGCTTCCGGGCGGACTTGCCATTGCAACCCAGGGAGCATGTGCCGTTTTCGGTGCAATATGCGGTTCAAACACGGCTACAGCTGCTACGATGGGTGCAATAGCACTTCCTGAAATGAAAAAGTATGGCTATGATGACTCGTTATCCACGGCAAGCGTGGCTGCAGCAGGAGCTTTGGGCGTCCTGATACCACCGAGCGTTATCTTTATTATTTACGGCGTTTCAACCGAGCAATCCATAGGCAAACTTTTTATTTCAGGGATAGTACCCGGTATTCTTTTAATGCTGTTTTATATGGCCACGATTTACATAATGGTAAAAAGAAATCCTTCCCTTGTTGCTTCGGGACAAACTGCGGAAGTAAAGAAAGGTTCGGTTCTGAAAAGCGGGCTGCCTGAAATACTTTTAACATTCCTGATATCCCTCGGCGGTCTTTTTGCCGGTTACTTCACGCCGACAGAAGCAGGTGCCGTAGGTGCCGGAAGCATACTTATAATAACCTTGTTAAGAAGACAGTTAACCTGGGAAGGATTTAAGAATTCCCTCCGGGATACTACAAGAACATCGGGCATGATTATGCTTCTTGTTACCGGTGCCATGGTATTCGGCAGGTTTATGGCGGTCAGCCGTCTGCCTTTCCAGATGGCAAACTGGGCTTCAAACCTGAATTTGCCGCCCGTTCTGATAATGGCGGTTATATTGATTATTTACATGATACTCGGCTGTTTTATCGACGCATTGGCTCTAATACTTTTAACCGTGCCGATATTCTATCCCGTTGTTGTTGATGTTTTGGGCTATGACCCAATCTGGTTCGGTGTTGTTATTGTTATGGTTGTAGCAGCCGGAGTCATTACACCGCCTGTTGGAATGAATGTATTCATTATTAAAGGTGTTGCAAAGGATGTTCCTCTTGAAATGATATTCAGGGGGGTCTGGCCGTTTCTGCTGGCACTTGCGGCCTGTATTGTTGTTTTGATTGCGTTCCCGCAGATAACGACGTTTCTGCCGAATTTAATCAGCGGATAAAAGATATAAAAGCTCCGGTATCCCGGAGCTTTTAAATTTTTATACTGCTTGTTGTTTCACGCATTGAAATTCCGGAATGCAGCATGTAACAAAACCATGTTCAGATAGATAAATCTTTACACAAAAAGATAACTGTTTCCATAAACAAATTCCTGAATATATGTAAAATAAAAATATAACAGTCATTAAGACCTGATATGTTCAGTAATAAGGCTTTCCGGCTTTTTTCCAAATTAATAATTAAAGGAGTTAGATAGTATGCCGAAAAGGAATTTTAATGAATTAGCCTACAAAAATATTGACGATTTCATTTTTGGGTCGTCCATTCATCCGGTTAAGTGTAAAAACGGCCTCGTTATAGGAGGCGGGCAGGTTTTTCCCGAACTAAACTTCACACTTCCGCCGATGTCAATAACCCAGGAGACCATGCCCGAGGTTTTGAAACAGTATAAAAGCATCATCGAAGGCGCGTGCCAGAGGGCAAGGGAACTGTATGCACCGGGCTTTGCAGTTGAGGTTGAACTTCTTCCTCCAACCACATACCACCCGGAATGGGGGATAGAAATTATAAAAACTGTAAGGGATGTAATGTATGAATATGAGCAGAAATACGGCCTGAAGAGTGTTTTGAGGGCGACACCGGTGGATATCCGTGAAGACAGAGAGTCGGTACATATGTGGAAGGGAAGACACTGGGAATTGATCCTTCAGACCTTTGAAGGCTGCGCGAAGGAAGGGGCAGATTTTCTGGCCATTGAGTCCATTGGCGGCAAGGACATCCACGATGATGCAGTAATGTTTTGCGATATTCAGAAAGCCCTGTTTGCCCTGGGGGTTTTAGGCGTAAGGGATATGTCCAGGTTATGGAGTGCAATAGTGGATATTGCAGAGAAAACAGGAAGTTTTGCATCAGGCGATACAGCCTGTGGATTTGCAAATACTGCAATGGTACTGGCTGAAAGAGGATATATCCCTAAAGTATTCTCAGCGGTAATAAGAGTAATGTCTGCCGTAAGAAGCCTTGCAGCTGTTGAGGAAGGGGCGGTTGGTCCGCATAAGGACTGTGGTTATGAAGGCGTATATGTAAAGGCGATTACCGGAACGCCCATTTCAATGGAAGGCAAGTCAAGCGCATGTGCACACTTAAGTCCTCTCGGCAATATAGCTGCGGCTGTTGCAGACCTGTGGAGCAACGAGTCGGTCCAGAATATAAGGCTGCTGGGCGGCATGGCTCCGACAGTCTCAATGGAGCAGCTGATTTATGACTGCAGGCTTCTTAATGAAGCTGCATCAAAAGGCAGGGAAGAAGCCATCTTGCTTAGAAATATGCTGACCGATTCCGATTCCCGCTTTGATCCGCAGGCATATGTTTTAAGACCCGATGTTGTTCTGAAAATCTCAAAGGAAATAGTTAACGAAACGGGCAGCTTTAACAGGATGAAAGCAGCGGCTCTTGCAGCGATTGATGAACTGAAACAGGCTGCCGCGGAAGGAAAAGTAACAGCGGAGGAAAGAGAACTGTCATGGCTGGATACTATGAAGGGCCAGGTTGAGGATATTCCCGACGAAGATGAATTCATCCGGCAAATGGTTGAGGAAAATGCATCTGACAAGTTTATACCCGAAAAATATGATTTACAGGAGCTGTAAAGCTCCTGTTTTTATATTGGAATCAGTGTTTCATTATATTTGCAGGGTTAAGAATAATCGTATCCGGATGGCCATATATAAACAATGGGAAAAAACTTTGGAGAAGCATTATGTTTGTTATTCGAAAAAAAACAATAGTAATGGCTTTTCTGGCAGTGGCATTATGTATGGCGTTGATAGTTATGGCTAAGGAAAGTATTTCGGAGGTCGGAGGCAGCATAAGGGAAATACCCATCTACAGTGTTGAAAACAGTAACGGGAACGTGTCAATAACTTTTGATTGTGCATGGGGAGCTGATGATATTCCTGAGATACTAAGGATTCTGAAGGAAAAAAATGTGAAAGCCACGTTTTTCGTTGTAGGGGAATGGGCAAGAAGAAATCCCGAAGAAGCAAGAATGATTGCGGAGCAGGGGCACGATCTGGCAAACCATTCGGAGAATCATTTTAAAATGAGTGTATTAAGCAGGGACAGAGTTAAAAAGGAAATACTGGACTGTACCCGGACAATAGAAGAGACAGCCGGGGTTAAAACCGACCTGTTCCGTGCACCATATGGGGACTACAATGACACTGTTATTTCAATCGCAAGACAAAACGGGTATTTTACTATTCAGTGGAGTCTTGATTCATTGGACTGGAAACCCGGTATAACGGAGGATGCCATACTGTCCCGCATATCAAAGGTTTCAAGCGGAGACATTCTATTGTTTCACAACGATACTGCACATACAGCCAAAATATTGGGCAAAGTAATAGATATTATACGTGAGAAAGGGCTTAGTCCCGTTCCGGTATCCGAACTTATAATAAGGGATAATTTTGAAATACGGCACGATGGAAGACAGGTACCCAAATAAGAAAAAAATAATGTAGTTGTTACCGATATGGAAACATTCATACACAGGGAATGGCTACTGGAAAATTTCCAGTAGCCATAATCCCGGTATTTCAGATTATCATCTTCAATACAATCAATAATGTCCTTTTTACGCATGGACCAATACATATTTTCTGAACCGCATAATGCATTATTCCAATAATTTGGTTATATCCAAAAACAGAGATTTTATTAAATCATTTTTTACCTGCCGCATATAGTGGGGACAAGCTCAAGATATCAAAAATTTTCACCTAATTGGCAAATATAATAAAATAAATATATTGCTGAATATTACAACTGAACAGTAACCGTTAATTTCCTGGAGAATAACAAAACAGTTTACAAATTTAATATTCAGTGATACTATTACAAATGATTATTAGAGAGCTCTAAAGTAACGAGACGGAGGATAAGTATGGCAAAGTATCTGGTAATTGTTGAATCACCCGCCAAAGCAAAAACACTGAAGAAATTCCTTGGATCGGGTTATAAAATAAAGGCTTCAATGGGGCATGTCCGTGATCTTCCGAAAAGCAGTATCGGAGTTGACATAGAGAACAATTTTGAACCCAAATACATTAATATACGTGGTAAGGGAGATTTGATATCAGAGCTGAAAAAAGATGCGAAAGAATCTGAAAAAGTATTTCTTGCCACCGACCCTGACCGTGAAGGAGAAGCTATTTCCTGGCATCTTGCCGGCCTTTTTCAGATAGACGGTAAAGAAAAATGCAGGGTAACGTTCAACGAAATAACAAAGAATGCTGTTTTAAAAGCAATAAAGTCGCCAAGACAGATTGATATGAACCTTGTGAACGCACAACAGGCAAGACGTGTGCTGGACAGGATAGTTGGCTATAAAATAAGCCCGCTGCTTTGGAGAAACGTCAGAAAGGGTTTAAGCGCAGGAAGGGTTCAGTCGGTTGCTGCAAAAATCATCTGTGACAGGGAACGGGAAATAGAGAATTTTGTCCCTGAAGAATACTGGAATATCGAAGCCCTGATCAGCAAGGACGATGGCAGCACTTTTTCAGCTAAGTTCAGCGGGCTGATAGGCAAAAAGCTGGAACTTAAGAACAGGGAAGATGTGGACAGGGTTCTGAAGGGTATTGAAAATAAAGACTTTGTTGTTCGAAAGGTAAAACACGGCGAAAAGAAGCGTACGCCTGCTCCGCCTTTTATAACCAGTACTCTTCAGCAGGAAGCTGCAAGGAAGTTTGGTTTTTCCGCAAAGAAAACAATGATGCTTGCCCAGCAGCTTTATGAAGGCGTTGAGATTGAAGGTGAGGGATCTGTCGGCCTTATTACGTATATGCGAACAGACTCAACGCGTATATCCGGTGAAGCACTGAACGAATCAAGGGAGTATATTCTGGCCAACTATGGGGAGAAATATCTGCCTGAAAAGCCAAGGGTGTTTAAAACAAAGTCTGCCGCACAGGATGCCCATGAAGCGATAAGGCCTACGATGATAAGTCTTACACCCGAACGTGTCAAAAGTTCTCTGTCAAGAGATCTTTTCAAATTATACAAACTCATCTGGGAAAGGTTTATTGCATGCCAGATGGAATCTGCCGTGTACGATACAATGGCTGTTGACATTACTGCAGGTGATTACCTGTTCAAGGCATCGGGTTCAAGGGTTTCCTTCAAAGGCTTTTTAATACTCTATGAAGAAGGCCGGGATGAAGAATACGGTAACGAAGACAGCGATGAAGACAATAGGGAAGGCATGCTTCTGAAACTTTCAGAGGGTGAGAAAGTAAAGCCTATTGAAATAAAACCAGCACAGCATTTTACCCAGCCGCCGCCAAGGTACACCGAGGCAACACTGGTAAAAACCCTTGAGGAGAAGGGTATCGGCCGTCCGAGTACCTATGCCCCGATTATCAGCACAATCATGTCAAGAGGATACGTGGTAAAGGAAAAGAAATATCTTTATCCCACCGAACTGGGTAAAATTGTGAACGACTTAATGGAAGAACATTTTAAGGATATAGTCGACATTAATTTTACCGCAAAGATGGAAACCCAGCTTGACCTGGTTGAAGAAGGGGAACTCGAATGGAAGGAACTGCTCCAGGAGTTTTACGGCGGGTTCAAAAATACATTGAAAACTGCCGAGGAACGCATAAACAAGGTTGAACTCCCCGTGGAAGAAAGCGATGAGGTTTGCGAAAAATGCGGCCGCAGAATGGTCATAAAAATGGGGAGATACGGCAAATTCTTAGCTTGCCCGGGTTTCCCCGAATGCAGAAATGCAAAGCCCATTCTTGAGGATGCCGGGGTATCATGCCCGAAATGCCATGGCAAGGTATACATCAAAAAAACAAAGCGAGGCAGAAGTTACCTGAGCTGTGAGAACTATCCTGACTGTGATTTTTCATCATGGGATATGCCGTCAGATAAAAAGTGCCCTGAATGCGGCAACTTTATGACAAGGAAGGCAAAAGGAAAAAAGATTCAGTATACCTGCAGCCTTGAGTCCTGTTCATATACATTTGAAGAAGAAAAACAGTCCTGAGAAGAAAAAAGCGTCTCCGGCATTTTCATTCAAAGCCGGAGACGCTTTTTCCCTATTTGCTATGGATAATCATGCATTTTTTCCATTGTCCTGATATATGACTTTCTCAAGTCCGCAGCAAGGTTCTCATCTGCATCGTTGAAAATTTCGTCATCAAGGGACGGAATCGGGATAATCGAATACTTGTATATATCGCCTTCGGTATAACGATGCACCCAGGTTGGTATGTGTTTTACCGATATAATACGGGTTTTTCCTGTTTCGAGGTCTTTTTCCACTTCTATCGTAACCATAAGGCTTTCCTGGGTAAGTTCGTTGTTTTTTGCGTTCGGCTTACTGCCGCCAATCTGGTTTGAAAGGAAATTACCCATACTGTACATGACATATTTGATTTCGCCGTCTGTTTCGATAATCTCGGAGGGTTCAATGACATGGGGATGGGAGCCTATAATAATGTCAGCACCCGATTTGAAAATCATTTCGGCAAGTTCCTTTTGATCCGTTGTCGGCTCTGTGCGATATTCCACACCCCAGTGCATGAGAACAACAACCAGATCAACAAGCGGAGAAAGCACTTCAATTTCCTTTTTTATTTTATCCCTGTCTATAAGGCTCAGGTAAGTGTTATGCTCTTCTTCAGTCAGACGGTTTTCATTCATATTGCAACCGTAGGTGTAGGCAAGAAAACCAACTTTAATCCCGTTTAGATCCTGTATTTTATGCCTTGGTTCGGAAGCATCGCCAAATGTTCCTATAACCTGCATGTTCTCTCCCTTGATTATGCTCCTCGTCTCCAAGAGACCCTTAAGTCCCCTGTCCAGACAGTGATTATTGCCGTTATTGACCATGTCAAAACCGGCATAAGCGAAAGCCGAGATAATTGCCGGCGGCGCATTGAAAAGCGGATAGCCGGTATAGTTTTTGTCGGTTTCCATACTTGCACCTTCAAAACTGATAATAGAAAAATCCGCCTGTTCCACGTAAGGCTTTATTCTGTCGAAAATGTAATTGTAATTATATACGCCGTCATTATAACCCGATTTTATAACCTTATCGTGCATTACCACATCGCCTGCTGCCAGGATTGAAGCCTTTACTGAAGACGGTTCGGGAACCTTTGTCGGAGTTGGAGTGGGAATGGGGGTGGATGAAGCTGTTGTTGAAACAGTTCCGGTTACGACAGGAACGGTTTCCATAACAGCAGTATCGCTGTTTAAACCGCAGCCTGACAAACAAATGATAATAAAAAGACAAAGGTATTGCGCTGTTTTTTTCATAATTTTTCTCCGGTGATGTTTTATTTAACCTTATAGTAACATAACACCCCTGCAGGTTTCAATAAAAAGCTCACTTGATGAATTGCCGGAACTGCTTCAATGAAGTCTTTGGTTTTCTTTTCCCTGTCACCGTACCCGACTGTTACCCGGACTTATTCAGGGCATTCCTTACAAAGGCTGTTGTAAATCCTGATGATCTGATTGCTCCTTGCTTTGAATGTTCTCGATGCGACCATATATTGACAAAATTACCACGAATTTTGATTTTGCAAAATGACAAAAACTGATATAAGATAATACATATGTGACAAAAAGATAAGAAAAAAGGAAAGACCTCTGATATAATGTTTATTACCAC
>ENA-OWOZ01001094-OWOZ01001094.1-bioreactor-metagenome-genome-assembly--contig:-NODE-1094-length-27402-cov-4.337969_pt1 | contig 27402 bp, 18 predicted proteins | sample MGYA00238140_ERZ651804 | MGnify/ENA primary metagenome ERZ651804 (study PRJEB26910, sample SAMN07631232) | bioreactor metagenome | isolation source: Switchgrass digestor | place: USA: Dartmouth... | reverse complement strand
CATATCAATAGATACTTCATGGGATGATAATATAAAGCTTGAAGACTTAAAACCCTATATGGAAAAGTGTGATATTTTTTTTACAAATGAAATTGAAAGCTGCAATATTACAGGTAAGAGCAATGTGGGCGAAGCTATGGATGAATTAATGAAACATGCAAAACTGGTTGTGTTAAAACTGGGCAGCAAAGGAAGTATGGTGGGATATGAGAATGAAATAATAAGGGTCCCCGCAGTTGAGGTGGGTGAAGTTAAGGATACTACCGGGGCAGGGGACTTGTATGCTGCAGGTTTCATATATGGATATCTCAAAGGATGGGATATAAAGAAAACAGCACAGTTTGCATCAGCATCCGGAAGTGTTGCTGTGACCTTTTATGGTGGAACTGATGAAACTTTGAAAGCTAATTAAGCTAAAAGCTGCAACTAGTTGGAAAGCCAAGTACTGCAAAAGAAGTTTCCATTCAACTGGCTCTGTAAATTTTAAAAGATATCCGATCATTACCATCAGCACAACATTAAGACAAATCGCAATAGCACTTAAGGCATAGACCGTGCTCCACTTGGCAAAATACACTTTAGTTCTTGACAGGGGCAGGGCAAAAATGTTTTTCCAGCTGTTGGAGCTATATTCGATGTAGTAGGCCATGGAAGCCAGCATTGTGACAGTTAAAGGCAGTATCAGCATCCATATAAAATGATGTTGAATGACAAGCAGGTTCCAGGGACTTAAAGCGTTATTTGCTTCCAATCCCTTAAGGTAATCGTAGCGAAAGTACAAGTTTAAAAAAGTAAGGCCACCTGCAAGCAAAGGCGCAAGGAACGCTAGAGGGCGCACAAAGTTCCCCTTTTGTTTTAGAACTTCACTGCTTAGAAGCTGACAAAATTCCGGCATCACTTCCACCCCCTGTAAGCTCCAAAAAGATTTCTTCCAAATTCTTTTTGCTCTCGCTCAAATGAGATACTCCAAAGCCCTTTAAAACCAAAGCCCTATTTAGTTCTTCTGCGGTAATCGCACCTTTGGGCACATAAAGCTTCCCTTCCCTGTTGATAACTTCAAGGCCCATCTCCCTGATAAAAACCTGGGCTTTTTCAACGGGATTTGCCATTATTACAAGTTCCGCACTGGTCTTTCCTCTTAATTCATCTAAGGCTCCCTGAAACAGCAGTTCTCCACTTCGTATTATTCCCACATAATCTGCAATTTGCTCTATCTCACTTAAAATGTGGCTGCTTATAAATACCGTCACTCCCGTAATCTTGGGCAAATTCAATATCAAACTTCTGATCTCTTTTACTCCGGCTGGGTCTAAACCATTAGTAGGCTCATCCAGGATTAAAAGTTCCCTGGGACCTAGCGAGGCCTGTGCAATTCCCAGCCTCTGCTTCATTCCCATCGAAAACTGGGAAGTAAGTTTTTTTTCGGTATTTTTTAAATCTACCAACTCAAGAACTTCATCAATCTTTTCTTTAGGTATCCCCAAAAGTTTTGTATGTACCAATAGATTTTCCATTGCTGTCAGGTTCCCGTACAATGCCGGAGCCTCAATAAGCGAACCTATCCGTGAAAGATGTTTTCGCTGCCACGGTTCGCCAAAGGCAATAATCTCGCCTTCACTTGGCCTCATCAAACCTGTAAGCATCTTTAATGTTGTAGATTTGCCGGCTCCATTAGGTCCAAGAAGACCATATATGGTTCCCTTGGGAATCTTCAAAGAAACATCTTTTACAGCAATCTGATGTCCATAGTATTTTTTCAAATTCCTTGTTTCAAGTATCAATTCTGACATTTTAGTCCATCCTCTCATCAAATTATTATCTTTGATACAAATAATTTAAGTGAAAATTATAAAGAATCTATAAAGTTTTAAAAATCTTTTGGAATTTATTCAAGAAAGCTGTTTATCATATCAATTACATATAAACTTATCCGGTAAGCTAAAAATATTTGTTTAGTGTGCTTGAATAAAATCTAAATCTTATGTTAAAATAATACTTGTTAAAATAGTAATAAGCGATGGAGTTCGCTATAACCGCTTAAAAAAGCTGATGACTCCTACAAATGCAGGTTTAGCTGTTATTTGTAGGAGTTTTTATTTTATATGAACAAATAGGAGGATATCTATGCTTACAAGTTTAGCTATCATGATAATACTTGGATTAGTTGCAAATGCTATTTTTACAAAGATTAAACTCCCAGGATTACTGGGTATGCTGATTCTCGGAGTTTTAATCGGACCTTATGTTTTTAACTGGTTAGATCCGAATATCCTTTTAATATCAGCAGATTTACGGAAAATAGCATTGATTATAATTCTACTTCGTGCCGGATTAGGAATTAGCAGAGATGATTTGAAAAGAGTCGGTTCAACGGCAATTAAACTCAGCTGCATTCCCGGGATCATTGAAGGTTTTACAATAGCTTTGGTTTCGGTAAAACTTTTAAACTTTTCATTTATTGAAGGTGGTATGCTTGGCTTTATTATCGCTGCCGTTTCTCCAGCCGTTGTAGTTCCTCAAATGCTTGAATTCCTTGAAAATGGCGTTGGAACAAACAAGGGAATTCCAACTTTAATTTTGGCCGGTGCGTCCATTGATGATATTTTTGCTATTACAATATTTACAACATTTCTTGGACTGTATAGCGGAAGTCATGTGAACATTGGCATTCAGTTATTAAATATTCCATTGTCCATTATTTTAGGTATTTTAATTGGACTCATTATTGGTATGGTCATGATTAAGTTATTTGGAAAATATCATATACGGGATACAAAGAAAGTACTGTTAATACTTGGCTCAGCAATTTTTCTAACGGTCATAGAAGATACTTTGAAAAATAAAATAGAGATTGCCAGTCTTTTAGGTGTTATGACAATAGGATTTATTATTCTTGAAAGGAAACCCAATGTGGCTAAGCGTTTATCTCAAAAGTTTAATAAAATATGGATTTTTGCAGAAATACTTTTATTTGTATTGGTCGGAGCACAAGTGAATATTCACGTTGCATTAAATGCTGGTTTAAAAGGTCTTATAATAATATTTGTCGGTCTTATCGGAAGAAGTATAGGCGTTATAATATCTACCCTTAGAACTAACTTAAACTTAAAAGAAAAACTCTTCTGTGTTATAACATATATTCCTAAAGCTACTGTTCAAGCTGCAATGGGTGCAATACCTTTAGGAGTTGGAGTTTCATCAGGAGATGTAATATTGGCAGTCGCTGTTTTATCTATACTGGTTACAGCTCCATTAGGCGCAATCGGTATTAAGGCTTCTGCAAAAAAGCTGCTTGCGGTGGAACAAAACAGATAAATTTTTAAGGCTTATTATAATAGTAAAACTACTATCTCATTTGTACTTGAAGAAATTTATGTGCTAATACTAGTACAGATGCAAATCAAAGTCAATTCTCCAAAAATCTGCCATAAAAAATTCTCCTTCTTAGCATTGTATCATCAATCAATGCCAAGAAGGAGAACCATTATATATCTATAACAAAGTCTTACTTCCCAAACTTAACTTATCTAAAATAAATTATACCAATTCATAAGCAACATTTTTATTAATTATCTCAATATTTGCCCAAATATTTTCATTTTCGGGCTTTTGTCCGGTTACCAGCATATTGTATAGATGAATAACCGCATCATGTCCCTGTCCAAAAGGATCATGGCTTATGGCTGCATAAACAGTCCCTTTTTTGATGTACTCAGCTATATCTTTATTATAGAAACAACTAATAATTAAGACTTTCCCAGCAAGGCCAAGCTCTTCCACTGCTTTGATAGCCCCATACAATCCAGCTCCATAAACCGATAGGGCACCTATATTCCTATTTTTAGTAAGCAGTTCTTTTGTTACTGCGTATGATACGTCAATGCTTTCGGCACCTAAGGCCTGTGCAGCAACTTTAATACCTCTATATTTCTTAAGTTCAGCCAAAGTCGAATCTCTTCCATAAGCATCATTCTCTTCGGTCAAAAATGCCACTTCACCTTTCCCGTCTAATGCTTTTGCCATAATACGAGCAACCACAGCTCCCGTTGAATTAATGTCCGGACCAAAATATGCAATTCGTTTAGATTCTCCCGGCAAATCAGCATTGAAGGTCATAACGGGAATATTCTTGTTATACGCCAATTGAACAAGCTCAACAAGCAAAGGATCAAAACCCGGTACAATAATTCCATTCACATTATTATCTATAGCTTCTTTTACTAATCTTCTAAGTTCAGGACCTACATCTTCCTTAATTCCATAATAGTCTATTATTACATTTTTTTTAGCTAATTCCTTCTTCGCATACAAGACGCCTTTACGTATAACTTCCCAAAATTCATTATCCAAAGGACTTATAAATGCTATACGTAATTGTTTTTCACTGTCAGCTTCAACAGGAACTACAGATGTATTAAACCTTTCAATTAGTACTTCAAACCCTTCAAGCATATGATTTAATGCTGAAGTACTTATATTAATCTTTTGCAATTCCTCTAGCTCTTCTTGAGTCACGGCTGAAACTTCATTGGTTTTATTGGATATATCCTCCGAAATCTTATAGAGCTCTTGACTTTTTTGATTTACCTCGTGAGCACTTGAATTAATTAGCTCTGCTTCCTTGTGAACCTTTCTTATATCAGCTTCAAGTATATTTGTGCTATTATGTATAATATCAAAAGAGTGCTTAATGGATTCAAATATATCCTTACTGACGTCATAACTCTCAACACACTCATCGATGCTTTTACCTACAAGTTCACTTCTATCTTGGATATTTTTTAGTATAGCACTTATTTTACTTACACTTTCTTTAGTTGCTGCAGAAAGTAGATTCATTTCATGAGCTACAACAGAGAAACCCTTACCCGATTCACCCGCTTTAGCCGCCTCAACAGACGCGTTTAATCCTAAAAGTTTTAGCTGTTCACTAGTCTTTTCAATAAATTTGCCAATTCTATCTATCTGGGTTATGTCGGCATTTAATTTCTTAATATACTCTGATGTGCTATTCAAATTATCTGAAATAATGTTAACCTGCTTATAGTATTCCTCTAAATTTTTCACCCCTGATGCAGTTGCATGCACCGATTCTTCAACCGATTTCTCAAATTTTTCTATACTCTGGGTTATAATTTCTATTCTATTTTTTACTTCATCAATACTAGCCATGGCATCGCCCATAAGCTTAGCTTGGTCGTCTGCTTTTTCCGCTACCTTTTCCATACTAGCTGCTATTTGTTTATTGCCCATATAGCTTCTGTCCATACTTTTTGATAAACTTTCAATAGCATCGGAAATAGTTATTATATTAATTTTAGTTAACGCAATAAAACTTGACAGATTTGATTTCATGTCATTAAAAGCTACTGTAAGCACCTCTAATCCAAAACTATCTTCCTTGAGAATATCATCTGTTTTTAAATCTCCCTGGGCTAGTGACTGAACTTTGAAATTAACAGCATCAATAGAATGAAAAAAACGAAATAATACAGTCATTAATGTAATAAATCCCAAAACTTCAAAAATCAAAGCTGCAATAAGAGTAATTTTTAATGAAACACCTGATAACAGTCCTAGGAGTAAAGTTGCAATTGTAAGTGTTATGAATACAAACAAAAAAACTACAACAGAAAATAAAATTCCTTTTATGACATTGTTGCTGCGTATATGCTGCTTCGTATTCTTCATAAACATCCTCCTATTACAATATAATTGTAACAAATCAGCAGACACTTGCCCACTATAATTACCATACTCACTCCCCTATGTAATTTCGAAGATGTTCTATGTCTACTAATTTAGCGATTGTTGCTATAAAATTACACTTGAAGCAGACTTTATAAAGTATTTCTTAAATCTATTGAGGACAATTATCTAATTTTTTAGAAGTTTATAGATTGAAATACTATATAAAAATGCTATATACTCCCTCATAATTCTTTCTAAAATTTCTTATTATTTTTATATATAAAAAACAAGTCATTATATTCATCGGCTTTTTAGTAAAATTAATTACAATAAGTTTACATAAAATTTACTAAATAAACGAAATAAAAACCATTAAAAAGATATGGGCATAAGTTTATATTTGAAATCAAAAAAATACTCGTTATTTCACATTCAATTAATTATTGACATAATATTAATTAGAAACATTGGTACTGGAAAAATTGGATTGAAATTCGAATAAAAAAAAGGGCTAAATTAAGTGTCAGGTTTTATGCAAAATATTTTATATACCCTTTCTTTTTGAAATATGTATCAAAATTAATTTCAAAAAATATTTCCCATTACAATCAAAAAGCAAAACACCATTTGACATTTATGTTTATACAAGCTAAGAAAAAGAATAGGAAATCAAATTAAATTATAAGTACTTCTTTTATCTATTATCTCAATGCGTGACCAAATATATTCACTTTCAGGCTTTTGTCCTGTAACTAACATATTATACATATGAATAAGCGCATCATGAGCCTGTCCGAATGGATCATGACTGATAGCCGCATAAACAACTCCTTTATTGATATACCTTGCTACTTCCTTACTGTAAAAACAACTTATAATAAGGGTTTTACCCACAAGACCAAGCTCCTCAATAGCTCTAATAGCACCAAACATACCAATCCCATGGACAGACATAACACGTATATTACTATTTTTTGTAAGCAGTTCCTTTGCTGCAGTATAGGAAAGGTCAATACTATCGGCACAGCCTTCCTTTACTGTAACTTTTATACCCTTGTATTTCTTAAGTTCAGCCAAAGTCTCCTTTTCCCAGAAAATATTTTCTTTACCTGCTAAAACTGCCACCTCACCCTTTCCGTTCAATGCCCTTGATATTGCATGAGCAGTAACCACTCCACTTGAATTTATATCTGCACCTACAAAAGCGATACGCTTGGATTTTACCGGTAAATCAGAACTAAAAGTCATAACAGGAATATCTTTATTGTACGCCTCATCAATCAACTCAGCAAGTAGAGGGTCAAAACCAGTTATAACAATACCATTAACATTATTATCTATTGCTTCTTTTAAAGACTCCTTAATTTTAGCACCTACATTTTCCTCAATACCATAATAGTCTACTATTACATTTTTTTTGGCTAATTCCTTTTTGGCATACAAGACACCATTTCGCACAACATACCAAAACTCATTATCCAAAGGACTGATAAAAGCAATACGCAATTGTTTTTCACTGTCAGCTTCAACAGGAACTACAGATGTATTAAACCTTTCAATCAGTACTTCAAACCCTTCAAGCATATGATTCAATGATGAAGTACTTATATTAATCTTTTGCAATTCCTCTAGTTCTTCTTGAGTTACGGCTGAAACTTCATTGGTTTTATTGGATATATCCTCCGAAATCTTATAGAGCGCTTGACTTTTTTGATTTACCTCGTGAGCACTTGAATTAATTAACTCTGCTTCCTTATGAACCTTTTTTATATCGGCTTCAAGTATATTTGCATTGTTATGTATAATATCAAAAGACTGCTTAATGGATTTAAATATATCTTTACTAACATCATAACTCTCAACACACTCATCAATACTTTTGCTTACAAGCTCGCTTCTGTCTTGGATATTTTTTAGTATATCGCTTATTTTACCGACACTTTCTTTGGTTGTTGCAGAAAGTAAATTCATTTCATGGGCTACAACAGAGAAGCCCTTACCCGATTCACCCGCTTTAGCAGCTTCAACTGATGCGTTTAGTCCTAAAAGTTTTAGCTGCTCACTGGTTTTCGTAATAATTTTTCCAATCTTATCTATCTGGTTTATATCAGCATTTAGCTTTTTAATATACTCAGATGTACTATTCAAATTATCTGAAATAATGTTAACCTGTTTGTAGTACTCCTCTAAATTTTTCACCCCTGATGCAGTTGCATGCACCGATTCTTCAACCGATTTTTCAAATTTTTCTATACTCCCGGTTATAATCTCTATTCTATTTTTTACTTCATCAATACTAGCCATGGCATCGCCCATGAGCTTAGCTTGATCATCTGCTTTTTCAGCCACCTTTTCCATACTAGCTGCTATTTGTTTATTGCCCATATAGCTTCTGTCCATACTTTTTGATAAACTGTCAATAGCATCGGAAATAGTTATTATATTAACTTTAGTTAATGCAATAAAATTAAGCAGATTGGTTTTCATGTCGTTAAAAGTTACAGTCATCAATTCTAATCCGAAACTATCTTCCTTGAGAATATCATCTGTTTTTAAATCTCCCTTGGCAAGTGACTGAACTTTGGAATTAACTGCATCAATAGAATGAAAAAGACGAAATAATATAACCAATAATGTTGTGAACCCCACAACTTCAAAAATTAATGCTGCAATAAGAATAATTATATATGAAACCCCTGATACCGATCCTAGAAGTAAAGAAGATATTGTAAGCGTCAAAAATACAAACAAAAAGATTATTACAGAAAATAGAATTATTTTTATACCGTTCTTACTATGTTTATTGCGCTTTTCAGTATTCATAAGGTTCCTCCTAGAGCAATATTACTTATAACTAATCAGCGTGCATTCTTCCACTGTAATTATCCATCTCATCATTAGCACAGCATTGAATTATAGATTTTATATTTTCTTATTTAGGTGGTTTTTTGCTCAATTTTCCTGTTAATCAATATTTTAAGGAATTTTCCAATATCAAATTGATAGCAATCAAGTGGCCTTTTCTGTAATCTGTAGATATGATGTACTATGCACTCTAGAACTCTCGTAGCAGTTTTAAATGATATTATAACACATAATATTAATCGGCTTTTTTTTTAAATTAATTATAACAAATTCATCAAAATTTAATTTTCAAATCTGTTAGATTACTGAAAAAAAATTCAATAAATTAGAAGGTTCAAAAGGATTGATTTCTACAACATTTTATATCAAAATAATAATTACACAGAATATTATTTTTATAAAGCATTTCACTTCATTTCAAAAAATTACAGAAAGGAAAAGTGATATGGCTCAATTAAATGTTAACTTCTATTCAAAATCTCTAGTACGTCCGGCTTCTTTTGAAATGTACATACCAAACGATACTCTTTTTCAAGAAAATAATCCTCATTACAACCGGAAATGTAAAACAGTATTTGTTCTTCACGGTTATGCTTCTCATGGAAGAGGATGGGATCAGATTTATCAGCTTGGTGAAAAATACAATTTTGCTTTAGTATTCCCGAACGGTGAAAATAGTTTTTATCTCGATTCACAGTCCACCACAGGGAAATACTGCACCTTTGTAGGATCAGAACTGGTAGAATACCTTCAAAAGACCTTCGGTCTTTGCATGAATAAAGAAGATACCTTCATCAGCGGCCTTTCTATGGGTGGTTTCGGTGCCTTACACACAGGTCTTGCCTATCCGGAAACTTTCGGCAAAATTGTCGCCCTCTCCTCTGCACTAATTATGCGTCAAATAGTCGGAATGAAGCCTGGCCAAGAAGATAATTATGCCAACTACTATTACTATAGCCATTGCTTCGGCGATTTAGATCAGCTTCTCGAAAGCGACAACAATCCAGAGGTTCTTGTAAAGAAATTGAAACAGCAAGGGAAAAATATTCCCGATATCTATATGGCTTGCGGTACTGAAGATTTCTTAATTGAGCCAAATCGTCAGTTTTATCAGTTTTTAACCGACCAAAACGTTAAAGTTACATATATAGAAGACAAGGGTACTCATAACATGGAATTCTGGAATAAATATTTTGCCAAAGGGTTTGCCTGGTTGGCAGAAGAGGATTAATCAGATTAATTTTATAACTTTCTACCAATAATTTTTTAGAAATATAAATAGCTAAAAGTGAAAAAATACTTCCGCTTCTTGCATGGCATTATGATAAATCATGAATGTTACAGCAATATTGCAGCGGAAGTTTTTTCACTATACCCTATTAACTTTTTAAATCCAGCTAATGAGCTTTCTATACTATTTTTGCTTCAATCTGCTTAACTAGTTTTAAAATGCCTTCCTCAATCCTATTAAGATTCTGTGTTTTTGGAGCACCTTCAAATTCAATAGCCTCTACCAAGTCCCATTTCATTTTATTTCTCTCGAATATTTCCCTAAGCTCTTTTTCAGCTCCACCGGACCATCCAAAGGAACCAAAGTATAGAGCTGATTTTCCGGAAACTTTCTTTCTTCCTACCTCTTCCACTGCTGCAGCTACCGGTGGGAACAGCTTATATTCATAAGTAGGTGCAGCAATTATAACACCCGCTGATTGGAAAATAGTAGCTAGCATTTCACTTTCAGTTTCTAAAGGCATCTTAAGTTTATTTACTTTTATACCTTCTCTTTCAAGGACTTTTTCTGCATAATTAACTGCTTTTTCAGTCATGCCATACATTGAACCGTACAATATTGCAATCTCTTTCTTTCCATATCCCTCTGCATATTGGCAAAATCTCAAATAATCTTCAACTATTTTTTGAGGATTTTTTCTATATAACGGCCCATGTCCTGGAGCTATAATATTTATATCCAACTCTTTCGTCTTCTGTATTGCCTTTTTAACCATGGTGGTAAAAGTTCCCATAACATTTGAAAAATACCTTATACCTTCCTTTTCGAAAAACTCAACTTCTTCAGCAGTCAATTCATCATCAAAGTAGTGTTCGCCTATTTTTCCAAAAGCTCCATACATGTCGCAGGGAAACAGAGTTTTGGTACCTGACTCATAAGTAAGCATGGTGTCAGGCCAATGAACATTTGGTGTAAGATAAAAACTTAGTTTCTTACCTTTACCTAAATCTAATGTTTCTCCGTCCTTTACTACTCTTATTCTTTCTTCATTTCCATAAAAGGAATTTACTAATTTGGCGGCTTTATCGGTACATATTATCGTGAAATTGTCATTAACCTTTTTGAAATTCTCCAGCCATCCCGAATGGTCCGGCTCCATATGGTTTACGATTAAGTAATCTATTTCCTTAGGATTTACACCAATTTCCTCAAGGTTTTTATATAAGGTTTCCGGTACTCCATCCCAACCTATTACTCCATCTATTAAAGCAGTTTTATCCCCCTTAACTATATAAGAGTTCAGTGTAACACCATTGGCCAAATACCATATGCCTTCAAAAAGTATGTCTTCCACATTCATTGATAGCATATATATTCCGTCTGCTATCTCCATTTTCTTCATTATTTATCCCTCCTGTTTATAAATTTTTCCTTTTCTTTATTAAAGTTTATTTCAAAAAAAATTGCAACTTCAAATTTCCTAAAAATTTATATTTTGTAACTACTTTTGAGTCCTTATTTATAATAATATTATTGAAACTACTAAAAACCTTCTATAATTTTCGCCATCTAATAGATACCCGAATTTTTTTCTAAATAACAAAAATTTTTTGGAAATCTGTATCTTTTTTTATTATATTCCAATATAAGTAAGTTCCTTTTCATGTGTAGATCTATATAACTTGCAACAAATTTTCCCACATGCCGATTTATGATTTAAATTTTTCATCTGTGCTGTCTAATCCGGAACTCTGCGATAAATTATCTGACTTCAATATAAGTAGGATCAATAAAATCGGCCAGCCACACTTTTTCATTTCCCTTATAAAACTTAACACCTTCATTCCACGCCCTTTTACTATCTATAATAAGCAAAACGGGTTGATCATCTCTCCTTCTTCCGACTTGTAAAGCCATATCTGTGTCAACAGCCAGGTGAACATACTGCCTTCCTTTAGGAATTAACCCCTTTTCCATAATCATTGATAAGAATCTCCTTGCAGTTCCATGATATAATACCTCAGGCGGCTGCAATGGCTCCTTTATTATCTTTTGAGGAATTGAATGTCCATACAAAGCTCTTATCCTTTTGCCGTCTGTTTCGAATCTCTTCTTATCACAGTTATCTACCACATATAAAATATCTTTAATATTCAAATCGGACCATTTCTTTTCCTCTTTGAAAGAGTACAACAACTGCTCAATATTTACCCATCCGTGTTCATCAAGCTCCAGTTCATATTCCCATGGGGCATGCCTTAAAGCATAAGACATAGCTTTGCTTAATTTGATATAATCCATTCATCCTCAACCTTCCTCATGCAAAAAACAGTTTATCCAATATATTCGAGCAGTTTATCAATTAAAGGATAAACCATTTCCTTACCTCTAAGCCCTGCATACCATCTTTCGGGAATATTATCAAATCCAAAATATATACCTGCAAGTCCACCTGCAATAGCAGCCGTTGTATCAGTATCATTCCCCAAAGCTACAGCTGATTTTACAACTTCTTCATAATTGTCCGATGCCAAAACCATCCTCACACTTCTCAAGCTGTCCACCACGAAGCCTCCTCCTGTTCCTATGGGCGGTTCATCGGGACGAATACTCTCTTCAAGCTCATTGTAAAATTCCAAATTACCCCTGTAAATCTGCCTCAGTTTTAAAACTGCCAAATCATAAGCTTCATTAATTGAATGTCCTTCCAGAAGCCTTCTAGCCCATAGGCAATATAAAGCACAACAAACCTGATTACATATATGCCCATGAGTAACAAGGGATTGGATATGAGCATCGTTGACCAGATCTTCATCGGAACCTTTGTGCCAAAGGGCTAAAGGAAGAACTCTCATAAGCGCTCCGTTTCCCTTCCCCTCGGGAATTATATTACCGGACTCATAGGGTGACATTCCTTTACTGTAGGCAATTAATGTTCTTGATGTCTGAATACCTACGTCAAATACTTTATTATCAACTGCCCATAATCCACAGTCCAACCATCTTAAAAGCCTTGAAGCAAAATCATCTAAATCCATTTTCCCGCAGGAAAGTAACGACTCAAGAAGGCAAAGAGCTTGTGCTCCGTCATCGGACCATGTACCCGGTAATACTCCTGAGTGCGATCTCATAAAATTGAGGGGTGGCTGATATTCTATTTGATCAATCTCAGGCAGGTCTTCAGGTTTATTGAATTCGTAAGGGACTCCCAAAGCATCTCCTATTAAAAGTCCCCAAATACCTCCTAATATTCTATCTTTAACAGATAACATATTCTCATCCCACTTTACAATTAAAAATATTATTAAATAATAATACTACTCTTATAACCATATCTTACTTTGATTTGCTTCAATCTTCAAGGTCTATATATTTTTCCACCTACTTTCAATATCTTTATTTAATATTTTCAAATCATCTGCTTATTAGAGTATTATGCCCCATTTATAAATTTGCACTCATACAGAAAGACCTATACTTTGTATCATCTTAATGTCATCGGCAATCTTGTTTCCGACAGTTGTCAAATAATTTCCGACCATCATTGCATTGACGCCGGACTTAAATCCCTTGCTCTGATACTCTCCCAAAGATAATCTTCCGCCGGCATATCTTATGGTAGCATAGGGCATTATCAATCGGAAAATAGCTATAGTCCGAAGTATCTCAATAGGTTTTAGCCTTTTAACATTTTCCATGGGTGTTCCTTTTATAGGATTCAATATATTAATAGGGACAGATTTAATGCCTAGTTCCCGAATTTCAAAGGCCATTTTTATTCTCTGCTCCATACTTTCTCCCATTCCTATTATGCCCCCACAGCAAACCTCCAGACCTGCCTCTTTTGCATTCTTTATAGTAATTATCCTGTCATCATAGGTATGTGTGTCACAAATTTCTTTATAATACTCTCGGCATGTTTCTATATTATGGTGATACATATATAGTCCTGCCTCTTTAAGCCTAGCTGCCTGTTGAAAGGTTATACTTCCCAATGAGGCACATATCTTAAGGCGAGTCTCTTTTTTCAACACTGAAATCATATCCAAAACCTTCTCAAAATCCTTTGCGGAAAGACTTCCTCCGCTAGTTACAATTGCAAAAAGGTGAACTCCTTCTTTTTCATTTTCTTTTGCCCTCTTCAAAACCTCCTCAGTGCTTATCAAAGGGTAGCTTTGAATATCTGTATTGTAGTGTGCCGATTGTGCGCAATATTTGCAATTTTCATAACATTTACCCGACTTCGCATTGATAATGGAACAAAGTTCAACTCTATTTCCCTTGTTTTTCTTGCATAGCCTGTCGGCCAATAAAAATAATGCTTCATCTTCTATCTTAGCTTCAGCAAGCTCTACTGCTTGTTCAAAGGTTATCGGTTGACCTTCGTCCAATGTTCTTTCAATTTCTCTCAAAATATAATCCATAAATTTCCACCACCTATATTTTTTATCTATAATAGCCCTATAAAAAATAATTGTCAACCATATTTTATATTTATGGTTGACAATCAAAATTACATGTATATCTTTTATCTCATAGCAAATTCAGTTTTTATAAGTTGATTTTTCAATTAAATAACCTTTAACAGCATTGTAACCCCATCAATTTCATTCTCCAAATCATCACATTCAGCTAACTGACTTTTGACATAGCTTTCAAAGAAATGAGCCTTTTCCCGATACATTTCTTTCAGTTCATCGGCCCTTTTGCAATAAATGACTGCTGTTCATTGTTCAAGTCTTTCAACTCATAATCTTCAATTATCCTTTCTAAGTTTCCTTTGTGCTTATGAATTCTTTAATTTAATGGGCATATAAAGCTCCATTTCCGTATCCAAATCAATTTCCGGCTTGTTAATTTTATACTCCTCAAAAAAACAGAAATCACCCAAAGTATATTCCTTGCTTTTACTTATCCATTCTATAAATTCCCCCCAGAACCAACCGTTGTATTTGAACTTTGATTTCATTACAGCATAATAGCCACCATTAAACTCCTCAAAGCAAATATTTTTATCCTCAGTTATGAAGTCTCTATCTACCGTAACATGCATTTTGAACCAGAAATCCTTATGTCCTATTCTTTCACTGTTGTAATAAGCAAAGAATCTGTGTTCTTTCCCATCTTCAAACAAACCCTCCTTATTAGCCCAGTCCAAAATGTATCTTCTCGCTTCATTCGCAGCATTTTCACCCTTTGCAGTATACACTGCAGCATACAAAGGCTCTACCTCCATATAACTCTTGAGCATATTGACATTGTCCTTTTGAGCAATGGGCATATACAAGTCTATTCCTCCAATATGGTTGAAATCTTCATCAAATCCCAAATGTTCCTCAAGCCATTGATGGCCTCCAAAGGTATATTTACTGTCCTTTATCCAATTTATAAACCTTTGCCATGCAAGTTCAATTTCGCTACCTATATCTTCATTTATGCGTTTAATTCCAGAGACCGCATAAAGGCCGCCTTCCAATATTTTCATTTTAACCGTATCACTCTCTTTAACATCAGCATCTCCAATTGTGACACATATCTCATAACCATACTCCTTTTGTTCGGGAGATGAAGGACTCGGATTGTTATAACCAAAAATTCTTAAACCTTGGTCCTGTATATTTAACCCTGATGTTTTAAGCCATTCTTTCATAATGTTAAAAGCATTTGACTCGGGATTTAGTCCGTAATAATTGCAATACGCCACTCTCATAGGCTCAAGTTCTTTTAATACCTTAATATCCGGGTACTTTTCCAACAGCTTTTTATCCTGAATTTCAAAATATTTATCCATAACGTCCATCCTTTCAAAACTATATTTTTTTTTACTTTTTCTAAACTCACTAGGCAAAAATCCTGTAATACGTTTAAAAGCCCTTGAAAATGCGTCCTGACTTTCAAATCCATACTTCACTGCAATATCCATGACAGTTTTATTGCTAGATAAAAGCTCCTCTGCTGCAAGACTGATTCTTCTATTTCTCACATATTCTTTAACCGGATATCCTACAATAGCAAAAAACAGCCTGTAAAAGTTTGAAAGTGACATATATGCTTCACGACAAGCCCTATTCAAGTCAATTTCATTTTCAAGATTTGCTTCAATGTAATCAATGGACTTCTGAATTCGTTCATAATAGTTCATCAAGGAGTACCCCTATCATCTTAAGATAATATAATGATATCATATTAAATTTTTGTCTACCCGACTTTTTTTCCAAATTTCTATCCGATTTACAGCCTTAAATTATCGAGAATTATATGGATGAGTCTAGTAAAATCAAGTTTTAAGTTTAACCTTCTGAATTTAATATAGTAAGCACAAATAGTTTGTGATAAGTCATTAAAAGAATACAGACTTCAATTTTTGGATAATTCTGGTGAAACCTAGCATTACTAAATTGCATTAAATTATCTGACTAAGAAGCGTTCTACTTTGAAATACTAATAAAAAAATAATTTATTAAAATTAATGGAGGGCTTATGGCAAAAAACAAATATAAGGAAAAACACATGTCAGTTCCCATTGAAAATCATGATACTGCCGCATGGGCAAATGCTAGTGGATTGAAACCGGTATCTAAAGTAAACATTCCTGACGAAGTTCAGGTCAAGAACGCAAAGGAATATGTAGATTCAAATGAAAAGTAAAAAAATTATGGGGGGCATCTCTGCCCCTCTAATTTTGTCTCTTTTACAACTTTAGAAGAGGTCAAGAAGAAACTTTGTGCTTATTTTAGCCTTGTTACTAATTCCTAACTTTGTACAATATTTTTATAAATATTTATTGTTTCCATTGATATTCTCACCAAATAGAAATCGATTGCCAATCAATTGACCTTTTACTGCTCCAACTTACTATTTAATAGTATGAGTCACATTGATAAATACTTTGTATTTTCAAACAAGTAGGCATCCGTACCACTCTTTTAGAATTTTCATAGTTAAATTATAATTTACAACTATAATGTTACTGAAAACATTCCATTCTACAAGTTGCCTCTTTAAAATACTACTTCTAACTGTCTTATTAATATTCCTTTATCCTGACTATATCGCTCTACTTTATAGTAATTTTTTTCACCCAGTTTTTTCAAACCCTTATATCATTATTTACAATATTTTTGATTTTTCTCTTTTTATTCAACTAGCACAAAGTGTTAAATAACTATAAAAAGTGTAAATAACTATAAATAGTACAACAACACACTTTTATGGTAACTTCTTGCAATCTCGATATAATTATGGTATTATACGAATACAATAATCGATTATTGTGGAGTTTTACTTTAGCACTACTATATAGCAATACTATAATTAAAAAAGAAAGGCTGATTATACTATATGAAAAAGTTTATTTGTAATATACTTAAGCGATTTTTATGACAAGACAAGAACAATAAAATACTGGTCAAGCCATGGTTCAAAAAGCGGAAGATTATACGGAGATTTTAATGGTGTATATTTTAATATTTATGATCCTCATCCTTATGGTTACGGTACCACTTTTAATTGGTCAGGAGGCAATTTAGAGTTTGCTATTATATCAGCATGTTATCAATTAGGTAACTTCACTGATGGTAAAAATAATCGAACGCATTATGCGAATGCAATGATAGTCAATAATGCAGTTCGTGTAATTGCAGGATATCATGATCAAGCGCCATCCACTGTAAATAGTATGGTATGGGATAAATTAATAGCACAGAAGTTTATTGACATTGTAAAAACCGGCACTTCTGTTAAGTACTCTTGGATTCAAGCTAATTTATTTTATTCGCAACCTCCATACGGCACAAGTACATATTCAAAGTGTCTTGTACTAACTCATTCTGGTTCGGTTCAAAATTCACGTTTTGAGGGATTTCCAGGACAAACTTATGCAAGGCCTGATTCTAGTTCTAAAACTATTTTAAGGTTTTCACAAGTATCAAATGGAGCAATAGAACCTTTAAAAAAAGAAAGTTTTAGTATTGGAGACCTAACATTTTCTGTAGATGTTGAATCTGCGAAAAAAGTATCCGTGCCTGATTATCTTTTAAAAGCTGTTTCACCTAAAATTAGTGTTCGAGATAATGCTAAAGTAATGGTGTTGCGAGATGGTAATATTGTAAGTACTTCAAAGGGTGAAATTGGCGACCAAGAAGTAGAATTTTCAGAAAATGATGCAGTAATAAAAGCTGAAAAATGGATGCTAGAAACCTATAATGATATAAACATTCAGAAAAATAGCGACAAACGTGTAAAAGTGTCACATATTCGAATGGCTGAAGTAGACTTGGATGGAAACTATGAAAATGAGATAGAAAAGACTGTTGCATACATAGTTAGTTTTACAAATACATATAATAAGATACCAGTAGAAAACTTTTATACAGCAATAATTAACAATGAAGGTGTTACTTATAGTTTGACAAACTGGTCTGAGTTTGAAGAAGTTAAAGTCGAAAAAAGCAAAATTGATTTTATGAAAGCCGTAAATTTAATTTCAAGCGAATTAGCAAAAAAGAGTTTTTAAATATATCCAAAACCGTTATAAACTCAGAATTGGTATTTGCTTATAATAAAGATTTAGATATCTATGAACCTACTTGGGTATTCGAAATGGAAGATGAATCAAAGCTTAAGGTAAATTGTTTTAATGGCAATATATTATGCGTTCAATAAACGCAGCTATAAATATTAGCCTATTGAATTAAGAAATAGTTCCTATATTAAAAGGTCCATATGTAAAAGTTAATTTTATGAAAACGGAAGATATATAAGATATATATCTTCTGGTTTTCGTACTCTATATTATTAAAATACCAAAAACATTTATTAGGAGTGGAGAAATGGTTAATAAAAACAAAGGACAAGCAGCCTTAATAATTCTGCTTATAGTAATGGTACTATTGAGTAGCTGCAATAAAATAGTAATTGATCCGGATGAATATATAAGTGATTTAGATAAAGAAGCTAAGGTTATACAGGATGGGAAATCAGAAACAGTAAATAGTTTTATAAATGATGGAGAGTTATCAGTCTTTCAAGAATTGATTAAATTAGGTTCATATACTGAAAATATAAGGCTAGGAGGAGAGCAACGTGACCCTCAAAATATTATTTTTACTGATGAAGGTAAAATGATTTTACCCGAAGGTAAAGTAGTAACCATCTTAGGCGAAACAGAAGGAAGATTAAAAAGATTTATAAATATTAGCGAAGATAAAATCCATGAATTAATAAGGGAAATTGAAAATTCTAAAGTTGTAGAGTTTGAACCAGAGTATAGTAATTTACTAGATGCAGTAAATGCTTCTGCTGAAATAATACTATTAAACACTTCTTCTGAATATATTAGCTTAAATATAAGTCTTAATGCTAAGAACAATCATGCAATGATAATAACATATGAATATGGAGACAGGAATATTTTTAAATATTTGCAATCTAAAAAAGTAGGCGAATTAATAAAAGAAATAATAGGATGGAAGGAGGTTGCTATCAGTGATTTAAATGATATAGTTCAAGCCAGAGTTATAGATATATCACATAATCCCAGTCTAGAATTTAAATTAACTCAAGAAGAAATAGACATGCTCATTAATGCAATTCCTTATGGGGTAAAGAAGGTAAGAGAATATGATGCTAAGTATAAAAATATAATTATTGAAGCAGCAAGAGAAAATGGTGAAATTATAAATATGATTTGGGCTCCTGAAACTTATGGGTTGTCAATCGAAGGAGTTCATTATGAGTTTTTTTCCGGAGACTATGAAGTAACAGATTTCGAGCATCTTGGTAAGCATTTCGGGTTTGACCCAGAAAAATATCGAGCATCAGGTCCTATGGGGAAAGTTATTAATGAAATTTTAGTTAAGCAAAGAAAGTAAATATTAGTATAAAAAAAGGAAGGCCGAAATCCGGAGGCCACTGAAAAACTTTTAATTTTTTAATTCATTGAGATAAACAAAATAAAAAATCCACCATAAATTTATAAAAACATGAAATATGGTGGATTTTTTTACTAAATTTCAAGAATGAAAGCTAGAATACTTATCCTAGTAATGTTATTATTCTCTTCATATTAACTGCAAACATTGTAACTGCACCTTGAAGTTCCATACCTAATAGACCTGACGATGATGCAATGTCATAGCCATGCCTATGTTTTAATTCACTATTCTTAGCCTCAATTTATATCTTTCTTTTGATTTTTCTTTGAAAAATTCACTTTCCTCAAATTCCATATGCTCAGTTTGGATATGAGGTTTAATTGGTACTGAATAAGTCTTTGATTTTGTTCCATCCTTGTAGCAACCTTCTTTATAAGGGCATAATTTACATTTTTCTATATCAAAGTAATATGTTTCAGCTTGATTAGTCCTAGGGCTCTTCTTGCCTTGCCGCGCTTTTCTTATTGCCATATGTCCCGCTCTGCATACATACATTTCTGCATCTTTATTATATTCAAATTCATCTTCTTTACTGCGGTTGCCATAAGTCACCGTTTTACTCAGTTTTGAAATAAGGTTAATATTGTTTTCCTCTGAATATTTTAAATTTTCTCTCTCGGAATATGCAGCATCTCCTATAATATTTTCAACTTTAAATCCTGTTGCTATACTTTTCTCTACTAATTCTTTTAATTGCTTGCCATCATGCTTTTCTCCAGATGTAACTGTTGCTGCTGTAATAATTCGCTCTTCTGTCATTGCAATATGTGTCTTGTAGCCGAAGAAAGATGTGTCGTATGTCTTATGTCCTACCTTAGCATCCTTATCTTTAGAAACAGAAAGCTTTTCAAGATTATCTTCTATTGTTTCTTCAAGAATATTGATTCTTTCTTTTACGCTTGGATAGTTTGCTATTATTTCATAGTTCTTTACCGTGGCAATTAGCCTTTTGCAATATTCAATTTCATCTTCCAAAATACCATTATTTACTTTGGCAGGCATTTTGCTTTTAAAGTTCTCATCAATTTTGTAAACTGCTTTACGCAGATTTTTCGAGTAATCTAACAGTACTTCCCTTGGTGTTCTCTGATTGTATCTAGCTTTGGTATGTGTAGAATCTACTATAATGGATTTACTTTTGATTATTCCTTTATCAATAGCAATCTCTACAGTTTTCCCAATTAATAAATCTAGTAAATTAGTATCTTTTAAACGTAGCTTTCTGAATTTTGTTAACAAACTTGGTTCTATAACTTCATCTTCTGGCGCCATGCCCAAAAAATATTTAAACGACATATCATATTTTGAGCGTTCAACCACATCTACATCAGATAAATTATAGATTGCTTTAAGTATTAAATATTTGAAAAGTCTTATTGGATCTACAGCTTTACGGCCGTTGTCAAGGCAATAATTTTGTTTAAGCTCATTAAATACGAAACTAAAGTCCACGAGCTCATTAATTTTACGTAAAATGTTATCCTTTGGGACTATTAAATCATAAAGGGCCAGATATTGGCTTAATAGCATTTTCTGTTGGGTTTCTATCATAGTACCACCGCCTATTTTGATACTATAATTATATAAAAAAGAGCTTGAAAAGATAGCGAAATTCTAATTCTTTTCAAGCTCTATGCTGATTAACTATATGAATGGACTTTTTCAGTGGCCTCGAAATCCGAGCCTTCCTTTTTTTATACTAGAATAATCCATGTTCAGCCAATTTCTTATATCGGTTGTACCTTTCCATCGCATTCTGCTCTGCAAGTTCAAACAGGCCACCGGCAACATCAGGAAATACATTCATAAGCTGTGTATATCTTACTTCGCCATTGATGAAATCTTTAAAGTTACCGTTAGGTTCTTTAGAATCGAGAATAAACGGATTCTTTCCTTCCTTGCGAAGGTCAGGATTGTATCTGTAAAGATGCCAATATCCGGTTTCTACAGCTTTCCGTTCCTCCGCAATACTTGTTCCCATTCCTGTTTTAATTCCATGGCTTATACAAGGCGAATATGCAATAATCAGCGATGGACCTTTGTATCTCTCTGCCTCAGTTATGGCTTTTATAGTCTGGTCCATATCTGCTCCCATGGCAATCTGTGCGACATAAACATGTCCATAGGTCATCGCCATAAGTCCCAAATCTTTCTTTTGAAGTTTTTTACCGCCTGCTGCTAACTTTGCAACACTAGCGGTTGGTGTAGCTTTTGAGCACTGTCCACCGGTGTTGGAGTAAATTTCTGTATCCATAACAAAGAGATTTACATCATCTCCCATGGATAGAACATGGTCCACTCCACCAAAGCCGATATCATAAGACCATCCGTCACCACCGATAATCCAGAAGGATCGCTTTACAAGGAAATCTTTTCTTTTTACGATTTCCTCCAACAATCGGTTGCCTTTATAATCATATCCCTCAAGCACCTCTATTACTTTCTTTGAAGCCACTTTTGATGCTTCTCCATCATCAAAAGCATCAAGCCAGCCTTGGAATGCTTCCTTGAACTTTGTATCAATAGATGAGTTCATAGCCTCTTTTATGAGTTCAGCAAGTTTTGCTCTTACTTGCCTTGCTCCAAGGAACATACCGTATCCAAATTCAGCCGCATCTTCGAACAAAGGATTTATCCATGCCGGTCCTTTTCCTTCGGGAGTTGTTGTATAGGCAATAGAAGGTGCTGAAGCTCCCCATATGGATGAACAACCGGTAGCATTGGATATCATCATCCTGTCTCCAAAAAGCTGCGTAATAAGTCTTATATACGGTGTTTCTCCACAGCCCGGGCATGCACCGTTGAATTCCAGCAGCGGCCTTATGAATTGACTTCCCTTCAGTGTATATTTGTCCATAAGACCGGACTTCTCTGTGATGGTCATGGCAAATTCCCAGTTTTCCGCCTGTGCTTCTATTTCCTGCTCACTAGGTTGCATAATTAATGCCTTTCCTTTAGCCGGGCAAACATCTGCACAGCTACCGCATCCGGTACAATCTAATGGAGCCACTTGGACGCGGAATTGCAGATGTTCAAGTCCTTTTCCTGTAGCAGTTTTCGTATTGAAGGTTTCCGGTTTTCGTGCCACTTCTTCTTCGTTAAGCAGGAAAAGACGGATGGTTGCATGAGGACAAACGTAGGCGCACCTACCGCACTGTATACATTTTTCAATTTGCCATTGGGGAACCATTGGAGCAATACCCCGTTTTTCATAAGCCGTAGTACCCAGAGGGAAGGTACCATCTTCCATTCCTACAAAAGCACTTACAGGAAGTTCATCTCCTTCTTGCCTTGCCATAGGCCTTTGTATATTCTTCACAAAGTCCGGTTCTTCTTTTACAGGCAAGTTTTCATCCTGTGCATCTTTCCATGAAGGAGGTACTTCAACTTTGACCAAAGCTTCTATAGACCTATCTACAGCTTTTATATTCATGTCAACAATATTCTGACCTTTTTTTCCATACATCTTGTTTATGGAGTCTTTCAGGTACTTCAAAGCCTCATCAACGGGAATTATATTTGCCAGTTTGAAGAAGGCTGCCTGCATAACCATGTTAATTCTGTTACCAAGACCCAGTTCTGAAGCAATAGCCAAAGCATCGATAATATAAAACTGGATATTGTTATTGGCAATATACCTTTTGATAGAGGCCGGCAGCTTCTCGTCCAATTCTTCAACCTTCCAAGGGCAATTAAGTACGAAAGTTCCTCCCTTCTTCAGCCCTTTTAGAAGATCATACTGATACACAAAAGACTTATTATGACATGCCACATAATTAGCGTTATACACCAGATAAGGAGACCTTAAAGGCTTCGGCCCGAATCTTAGGTGTGAAACAGTAGTACCACCGGATTTTTTACTGTCATAAGAGAAATATGCTTGTACATACATATCGGTATTGTCTCCTATGATTTTTATCGCGGTCTTGTTTGCACCTACAGTACCGTCTGAACCAAGTCCCAATATCCTGCAGCTGGTTGTGCCCTCCGGAGTGGTATCTATAATATCCCCTTCAGGAAGTGAGGTATGAGTTACATCGTCCACAATACCAATGGTAAAGCGGTCTTTAGGTGTATCCTGTTTTAAATTGTCAAAAACGGCAACAATCTGTGAAGGTCTGGTATCTTTGGATGAAAGGCCATATCTTCCTCCGACAATTACAGGAGCATTTGGACAGTTCTTGAAAGCTTTTACAACATCGAGATATAAAGGTTCTCCCGCTGCACCCGGTTCCTTGGTCCTATCCAATACGGCTATTTTCTTTACCGTTTTTGGAATAACATTGAGTAAGTGGGTTTCTGAAAACGGCCTGTAGAGATGAACTCTTACCGTACCAACCTTTTCTCCTCTTGCATTTAAATAGTCTACGGTTTCATATATGGTATCACTGACTGAACCCATGGCTACAATGACGTATTCAGCGTCATTCGCTCCATAGTATTCAAATAGCTTGTATTTCCTTCCGGTAATTTCTCCAAGTTTGTCCATGTATTGTTGTACAATTTCCGGTATTGCATTATAAAAAGGATTTGCACTCTCCCTTTGTTGGAAATAAATATCCGGATTTTGAGTAGTTCCTCTTGCAACAGGGTGTTCCGGATTTAAAGCTCTGTTTCTGAAATCTTCAATAGCCTTATAATCCACTAATTTTTTGATGTCGTCATAATCCACAACACTAATTTTTTGATATTCATGGGAAGTTCTGAACCCATCAAAAAAGTGTATGAATGGAACTCTAGATTTTATTGCCGATAAATGGGCAATAATACCGAGGTCCAACGTTTCCTGTACATTCGTTGAAGCAAGCATAGCAACTCCCGTCTGCCGGCACGCCATCACATCCTGATGATCTCCGAAAATAGACAGTGCCTGTGCTGCCACTGATCTTGCAGCAACATGGAGAACGCCGGGCAGCAGCTCTCCCGCTAGCTTATACAAGCTTGGGATCATCATAAGAAGTCCTTGAGCTGATGTAAAGGTAGATGCCAATGCACCGGACTGCAAAGCACCTCTCATTGCGGCAACTGCTCCAGCCTCTGACTGCATCTCAACAACTCTTACCTCTTGATCGAATATGTTCTTCTTACCGTGGGCAGACCACTCATCAACAGCTTCTGCCATAGGTGTAGATGGCGTTATCGGATATATGGAAGCCACTTCTGTCAACGCATAGGCTGCATAAGCGGCAGCCTGGTTTCCATCCATCGTCTGTATTTTCTGCATATAGACTCTCCTTTATTTTTCTATTGTTTAATTTATAGAGTTATTATTTCACCAAGAAAAGAGATAAATACAAAGAGTGTGTATATTTAATAATTACAACCATAATCTTCATTAATAATATAAAATGTTATTATGTAAAAATCAGTTGCTAATACAGGAAAGTTGCTTTAACACCGACTTAAACTGAGGAGTATAAAAAATCTGTAAGATGATATTTTATAGACAATAAATAGCCTGAAGTAAATTCTCCAGGCTATTTATCATCACTTCAATGTTGTTGATTACTATCTTGTACTGCTTGATCAGGATTTTTAAAGCTAGGTGGCTGAGGGTTGTTTACATCGAAGAATTTACCCGGTGTCGACAGATCAAAATAAAGCTTGGAGTCTTGGGTAACACCCCAGTCTTTCTGTGAACCGCTATCCTGTGTTCTGTTGAAGGCTTCTCTAAACATAGTATTATGAGCTTCCTCCCTATTCAAAAGGAAGTCAATTGTCTCCCTTACACCTTTATCGTTTATCTGCCTGTAAAGGTATTCATATACTACCTTGGCCCTTTGCTCTGCAGCAATATTGGACAATAAGTCTGCTGCAAGGTCACCGGTTACGTTTACATAAGCAGCTGTCCAATATTGCCCCGAAGCATTGGTAAGCACGGGTGCAAGTCCTGTAAGCACTTGGGCTTGAATATTTCCTACCGTAGTATTTTGTGCATCCAGGTTGTGTCCATTTAATAGATTTATTGTAGTAGCTATCATTTCCATATGGCTTAATTCCTCAGCCGCAATATCTAGGAATAAATCTTTAATGGCAGCATCCTTTACACGTAAACTCTGTGAAATATATTGCATAGCTGCTTTAAGCTCACCCTGAGGTCCACCTAATTGCTCCTGCAGCATGGCCGCATAATTGGGATTGGGTGCATCTACTTTAACTTCATGTAATAATTGTTTCTCATGCTTAAACATCTATTTTCTCCTCCCATAATCTCCAAAAAACTTGAAGGTTTATTACATGAAGTTATTGTTTGATTTATTTTAAAAACATATTCAATTCATTAATATGCCAATGCATAGCACTTCTTACAGTGTATACCATTAAAGAGATGAAATTCTAATGATTTTGTTTTACTTTGTGATAATGCTTAGATTCAATTCTTATAGAAGTAAATAAATGTTCTCAACTTCAGTAAAGTTAATATCCTTGGTATTTATTAACACTAAATTATGTAAATTTGCATATTATATTATGTAAACAATCTTTCGTATTAAGGAGATGTACTTATATGCTATATTATCCATGGTTCAATCGTCAAATCACCCAACAACAAGCAGTACAAATAGCTTTGCAGCGAGTTCCGGGACAAGTAATCGGAGTTGAACCGGATACTGAGAATGGTATATTGGTTTATGAAGTAAAAATCAGGGTAGCCTATGGAGTTTATGAAGTAAAAGTAAATGCTAACACTGGAGCAATAGTAGATATCGATTTTGATGATTGAAATTATTAATCTTCCTATACTGCTGATATGATTCTGCAATCAATAAAAATAGGGTTTAACAAAAACCCTTTATTTATTTTAATAGCTTCCCTATCTGACAAATTTCATTGATAAATCATGTTAATTATATAAGTATTATGTATTAAGATGTATTTTATCCGCAATAAGGAGGCTTAAATTTTGAAAAATAAAGTAATAATTGGTTTATGTACATTTTCTATATTTAGTAGGCATAGTTTCCTTTAGTATTTTAGCGGAAAATAAAAATAGCGATTACAATATGAATCCAGACAATTCTAATAAATAATCGGTTCAGAATCTATGCCTTATCTTAGAATACTGCCAAAAAATATTGATGACATGATTAAAGATGCTGATTTAATTGCTTAAGTAACAGTTATCAATAGAGAGAAAATTGTAGAATTTACACATCAGCAAATTGAAAGAATGCCTAGCAGTAACCCAATGCAAGTAAGTATTATATAAATAAACTTCGTAAATAAGCCGGTACTATAGGGAATTTAAATATAGCCTATAAAAAACTCCTTTCTGATGATAAATGTCAATCGAATCGGAAAGGAGTTTGTTGGTCTTATAGGAAACTAAAACAAGGAATTTTTCTTCTTGATTTGTAATTTATTTTCGGTTCAACCATAGACCTTCCCTTTATTCTATCTTACAATACCAAGTAATTTATCTACTTCCGATGTCACACGCATAAAGCGTTCATGGTAACTTCCGCCCACACTGATATAATTTATACCACGCTCATCAAATAATTTTTTTATCTGATTTCCGTACTTCTCCCGATCAGAGGCTATTTGAACATGCCTGTCGCCATCCTGCACAAACTCCACATCGGGCTCTAAATAAAATACCAAATCATAACGATTTAAATCGGAAATTGCATCCGCCAGTACTTTGTTTTTCTCCTTTTCATTTTGCGGATCATCCAG
>ENA-OWOZ01001089-OWOZ01001089.1-bioreactor-metagenome-genome-assembly--contig:-NODE-1089-length-27481-cov-4.510254_pt1 | contig 27481 bp, 30 predicted proteins | sample MGYA00238140_ERZ651804 | MGnify/ENA primary metagenome ERZ651804 (study PRJEB26910, sample SAMN07631232) | bioreactor metagenome | isolation source: Switchgrass digestor | place: USA: Dartmouth... | reverse complement strand
AAACAGCATGTGGTATGAAAATATGTTTATCGCATTGGAAAATGAAAAGGATGAAGAGCGAGCAGCACAGATGTCAGCTTATATGAAGAATAAATTTCCGTTTTTAGGTATTCCCAGACTAAAATTAATACAAATAGTTAAACCATATATCAAGAGTGCAGCGAAAAATGAAGATGTAGATTGGGATTTTATCAATCTATGCTGGGAGAAAGATTATCGCGAGGCTCAATATGTCGGAACAGAGTATATCCATTCTATTCAGAAAAAGCTGACAGATAAAGATCTTGATAAAATAAAGAAACTGATAATAACAAAACCCTGGTGGGATGTTGCAGATATGCTTGATAAAGTGATAGGAAATCTTGCATTAAAGTATCCTTCGGTCAATGATGAAATGCTTGTCTGGAGTATGAGCGATAATCTTTGGCTGAGAAGGGTTGCTATAAATTATCAAAGAAAGTTTAAAGAAAAGACAAATACGGAGCTTTTAGAGAAAATCATTTGTAATAATTTAGGCACTAAGGAGTTTTTCATTAATAAAGCTATTGGCTGGATCTTGAGAGAGTACAGCAAGGTGAATCCCGATTGGGTCAGGGAATTCATCCAAAAGTATGAATCAAAGCTGGCAAAATTAAGCATAAGGGAAGCCAGCAAGTATTTGTAGAATGGGGAAGCAAGGGAGTAAAAGGTTATTTTTTGCTCCCTGCTTTCTTTTTTTGATAATAAGACTTGAGTTTTATCTAATTCATTTTTAGTAAAAGCGTTTCGATATAGGGAAGTCAACACTTTTCGGACAGGTTACTAAGCCACTTCTGAAAGAACCGTTTTTCCAGCGCAGCAGCCACAGTACAGGGCTAAGAAAGTCAGTATTTTTAATATCCTACGGGTGTTATAATCCCTCTTTCTTTGAAATTCCCTTAGTAATTATATCTTTTTGGTCCTTTGAGTTGTTATATTACATAGAGGCTGGTGGTATGGTGGATGAAATTAAAATAATAGACAGAATAAAAAATGGCGATAGGTACGCTATGGACATGTTAATCAAAACTTATTACCAAAGTGTTTTTGCTTATTTTTACTGCCATACCGGAAGCCGGGAAGTTTCAATGGATTTAACTCAGGAGGTTTTCATCAAAGTAATCACTTATATAGAAGGATACAAAAACAAAGGTAGATTTAAAGCGTGGTTGTTTACTGTTGCAGCAAATCATTTAAGAAATCACTGGAAGCATCAAAGAGTTCATCATACTGAAAACGAACTGAAAGGTAATATGATATACATTGATTCGGACGACATGTCAGAGAAATTAGATTTAAAGCAAGCACTCTTACGAATTCCCCACGACCAAAGAGAACCGATTATTTTGAAGTATTACTACGGGTTCACAACAAAGGAAATATCCGAAATACTGGCAGAAAAAGAGCCCACCATAAAAGGGCGCATTCGATACGGATTGGAAAAGTTAAAAAAAATATTGAGAGGTGAGCCGGATGGACAATCAAGATGACAGCTTTATCTCTGAATTGTTTGAAAAAATTGAAATTCCGGCTGTTTCAGCTGATGAGATAGAATTTGTTTGTGATACTGCTGCCAACTATCTGCCGAATACCCAAAAGAAGACATCCTTTTGGGAGATTATCCTCCTTGAACTGTCCACTGTATCTTTGCTGTTTTGGGCGATATGTGCTGCAATAATGGTATTTAGCGCAATCATGATAAGATATGCGAGCTTGGAAATATCCGCAATTGCTGTAATAGCAGTTATCTCTCCCATACCGTTGCTTTTATGCATCATTGAACTGTTGAAAAACAGAAACCCTGCAGTTACGGAGCTTGAAAAGGTGTGCAAATACAATATAACCCAATTGTATGTTGCAAAATTGATGATTGGGCTTTTTTGTAACCTTGTCTTTTTATCATTTATCACTGTTTTTGCTGCAGGGCGAGATATAGATGTTGTGCGAATCATGCTTACCGGGTCTACTGTTATGTTCTTATTGGGTTTTATTGCCCTTATCGTTACATGTAAGATTGGCAAATCATTGCCCGTCATGGGGGTTCTGGCCGGATGGATACTGATTAGCTCGGTATTTATTTCTCAGGACAACTATCTGGTAGAGATTATTTCCAATATCCAACTTATGGGTTTGGTAGCATTTTTCATAATCAGTGCTGTTCTTTTTTCTTATTATTTATATGTCTTTGCAAAGCAAATTCAATTTTTAAGAATAGGAGATATAGAAGTATGAAGTTAGCCACACATGACCTGACTAAAAATTTTGGTGACAAGTGCGCAGTTGATCATGTTAATTTGACCTTTGAACGGGGTGTGTATGGTTTGCTGGGCCCCAATGGTGCCGGTAAAACAACACTCATGAAGATGATGGTGGATATTCTTCCTCCTTCTTCAGGGCAAGTTACCCTAGACGGTGTACCTATCAGTGAACTTGGCGCAAGATACCGTGACATTCTCGGATATATGCCCCAAGAAATAGGTTATTACCGCAATTTTACAGCCAAGAGGTTTTTGAATTATTTGGCTGTGCTTAAAGGAATTCCGTCAAAAAATGCAGCTGGTAAGATAGATATGCTTTTAAATATGGTTGGGCTTGCAGATGTTGGGAGAAAAAAACTTGGGGATTTTTCAGGGGGCATGATCCGCCGTATTGGTATTGCACAAGCGCTGTTAAATGATCCAAAGATTCTTGTTCTTGACGAACCAACAGCCGGACTTGACCCTAAGGAGCGCATTCGCTTTCGCAATATTCTTTCAGAGCTTTCAGCAGACAGGATTGTGATTTTATCTACCCATATAGTCTCTGATATTGAGTCAATCGCTGAAAAGGTTATCTTACTCAAATCCGGAAAAGTTATTGGGTTTGATACCACTGAAAATCTCTTGCGTTCTGTGGAAGGTAAGGTTTGGATGGCAAAGGTTGGGCATCAGGAGTTAAAGCAAATGAAAGATCAATATGTAATAAGTAATATACTCCAAAAGGCGGATGGGCTGGATGTTCGTATTGTCAGTGAAACAAAACCTTGTAAGCAAGCAGTCCTTACAAGCCCTTCTTTAGAAGATGTATTTGTTTATCATTTTGGAAAGTTGGAGATAAACAATGTTTAAAAATGAATTTTATAAAATTGTAGCTAAGAAATACATTTGGATTTTTGTCTTGGTGCTAGCTGTTTTCTATGTTTTTATTTTAACAGATACCAAAGACAATTTTGGTGTAGTTTACTCTGATGCTTTGCAACCAGTGTTTGAAGAAATCAATGAAGCTGCGTACACTCCTGAAATTAGGGAGTATATCATTAAAAATGGATATGATATTAAAATTGATGATATTGAGCATTTTCTGTCACCGAAGATTGCAGCAACAGTAGATATTTATAAAGGAAGTACTTACCATGGGTATGATGTTGCTAAAACATTGTGGGAAGAGGGGGTCAAAAACCGGATAGTCAACCTTGTTAAGCGTAATGTTACCCGTGAAAACATTATTAATCAGTTGCGGGCTGATTCCGACAATCCGTTAAATCGATATTTGCTTAAACAATACTCCAATATGCCTAAAATAGAGGCTAACCTGACACGCTGGGATGATTGGATTGACACCAATAAAACATTATTACCCGGTATGATAGCCTTTGTTATTATCCTAAGTATTTCTGGTGTTTATTCAAATGAATATGCCAATAAAATGCACGGCATTTTGTTAACATCCAAAAAAGGACGTAAAGAAGTATTTTGGAGTAAATTTGCTGTAAGTATCTTGTTTTCTGTTTCTTGTGTCATAGCCTTTCAGCTGCTGAATGCCGGGATCTTAACTTGGATGTACGGAATCCCTTTTACAGACACACCTCTGAACAGCTTATCATTGTTCTATAAGATGCCCACTACGTTGACAGCCCAGCAGATGTATATTATGCAGTTAGCGGGATCAATGGTGGGGGCGATGGTTTTGACAGCTGTTGTGTTATGCATATCCTCATTTTGCAGGGAAAACATATTGAGCTTTTTCATCTCATGTCTCTATTTTGGCTGCGGATTTATTCTGTCAAATACTTTGGAGGGAGGTTATCTTAGTTCTCTAATTACTCTTCCCGGTGAAGTCAGCACTTTTTCGCTAATGTCGCTGGTTGATGTTCTGGGAAGTGGAAAAGTTCTTGTAGTTTCTGATACTGTTGTTCCTACCGTACTTATAACAATAGCTGTCCAACTGTGTATTATGGTTGTTGCAATTGCCCTTACCTATTTCTTTTACACCCGTAAGGAGATATCAAGATGAGCACGAGCAAAGGAAATATCGGTTATACTACGGTTGCTGTGCTGAAGAATCTGGCAATAAACAGGTGGACAGGAATCATCTTGCTGCTGTATGGTGTGTTCACATCTGCTGTATGTTTTTCTGACACTTTCAGGGAAAGACACATTGAAATAATTGACGGCAATATTGTTATTACATTAACAAATAAATATCTTCCATTTTTTATGATGGCAGCAATATTGATTGTTATATCTCCGCTATTTGCTGGAGATAAGAAAATTAGAATGGATGAGTTAGGGGATACGTGCCGGAATGGAAAGGAGCACTGGAAAAAGGCAAAAATTTTTGCGGCGTTACTATATACAGTGAGCGGTGTTACTGTGGGATTTATCATCCCCATTATGATGTCCAGCATAAGTCAAACACCAATATATTTTAAAAGCATGGTGTTTGAGTCAGCAAACCCTGATATTAAATTGAGCACTGCTCAGTTTTATTTGTTTTCTTTTGCGATGATTTTAATAGGTATGTTATTTCTTGCTTTATTAACCTCACTGATTTCATCAAAGACAGATGAATCACTTATTCCCTTTGCAAGTGTGGGATTGTTTTTTGGAATTGAAGCAGTTCTTTTCTCTTTTCGCACTCCTTATTATCTCTGGGAAATAAATATATTTCGCCTGCTCAAGCCGTACTGGTTCTTATTTCCATCTAATCCCCCTTTTTGTCCAGCACATCGTGCAATAATAATAGTTACAACCATATTTGTGGTAATTAGTTGCTTTGTGATATGGATGTTATTTGGAGCAACTGTTAAAAGGGAAGCCTGAGTAATGATGAATGAGGTATATAATTAAGAAGGAGTTTTGGAAGAAACAAAGAAGAAGGAGGACACGGGGACGGTTTGGGGTGCCCCCCCGGGGACAAGGGGACAGGTTCTCTGTCCCTTTAAGAAAGACCATCTGTCAAGATAAACAGGATACAGTCCATTGGCTTAACTTAAACAACAAAGATAATAGTTTGCAAATTTACCGGAGTGGTTCATTCATTGAAATATAAAAATAATATACATAAAGCCAAATTCATCAACCGTCTCAATCGTTTCATCGCAGAGGTAGAAATGGATGGGGCTGTACAAGTCTGCCATGTCAAAAATACCGGGCGTTGTAAGGAATTGTTGATACCCGGGAGCTTAGTCTACTTGGAAGAGAACAACGGCCCAAACAGAAAAACAAAGTATGATTTGGTTGCCGTTGAAAAGGGGAACTTACTGGTGAACATCGATTCACAGGCTCCCAATAAGGTAGTGAAAGAATGGGTGGAGGCAGGCGGATTATATCCAAATCCAACATTGGTACATCCTGAAGTGAAGTATGGGAATACCAGAATGGATTTTTATGTTGAAGATCAAGAGCGGAAGGCTTTTATTGAGGTAAAAGGAGTAACCTTGGAAAATGACGGTGTGGCAGCATTTCCAGATGCGCCAACAGAACGAGGTGTAAAACATATATATCACTTGATCGATCTGCTGCAGGAAGGTTATGAGGCTTATGTTATCTTTGTCATCCAGTTTAAACCTGTTAAGTATCTCATTCCGAATGATGCAACTCATGCAGAATTCGGCAAAGCGTTGCGAGAAGCGGCTGCAGCAGGTGTGAATGTTTTAGCTTATGATTGTATTGTAACACCTTGTTCAATGGAGCTGGATCAGTCAGTGAAGGTTCAATTATGAGGGAGAGGGGAGATCATAGTTTCGCCTGATCCTGGTACCCAAATAGGACTCGAGCCTGTGTTTCAAGAGGAAGTAAATCAGTTTCAACTGATCCCTCTAATAAACTATTTTTGCTACAAAATAATTCATTAACAAACCTACAGGTAATGCTGCAAATAGCCCCATCCACTCGAATAAACAAAAACCCAATACCGAACTGATGATCAAAAAGCCTGGAGTTGATAATATTAAGATCGATTTCCGGGCTGCTGTTTTTTTATCTTCGTGCTTCCACTGAAACAGTTTCAAATAATCTGATGTTATAACCTCATCATAATTAGATTTAATCAGCATGGCAAAAGAAAAAGCAATGAATGGCCAAAAGATAGCAACGGTCCAATTGGGGGTGCTCATATAGAGTATACCTAACAACACCAATGCCATATAGGCAGAGAGATTATTTATATTGCGCAAAAAGGTTTTGATGCATACTTCCACCAATGTGTTAGCTGTGGTACGTTCCTTAAACAAATGGTTAAATCTGGAGTAAAACACTGGCTTTTTTCTCTTCGGATTGGGTTTTTTGATGTTTACTCCCGAAGCCTTTAATATAAAATCCGCATACTTTAAGCGTTCCCTGTTTTCACGTTCTATATCATCAAAAAAGGTCCCCCTTATTTCAAGGCGGATTTTGCTGAGCAACAGGAGTGACAGGCTCAGCAGTAGGCAGCAGGCCCATCCCAGCAGAAAGTTGTCGATAAGCAGGGGAACATCTTTGATAAACAGCAGCAGTGTGGAGATAAAAAGGATTATAAAAGTTATCTTTTCTGTCCGGGATGCCAGGCGCAGGGAAATAAACTGTTTTATCAGGCCTATGTTCAGCTTGAACAGGAATGTAATCACCAACAGCAATGTCAGCTGTTTGATAGACAGGCCACAACCCTGGTGCAGGAATGGGGCAAGGATAGTAATGATCAATAGTGTAGTTAATAAGGTGCATACTGCAGAGTAAGCGATCCCGCAGATCATGATCCACTGCACCCATTCCTTCCGCTGGAGCAGAAAAAGCTGGTCAGCCTCCTCAAGGAATAACCTGATTGTTCCTGTCCAGCTGTATAAAAAGAGGAGCAGCAAAGGTATTTCGATGGGAATGTCAGCAGCCCAAGGGGGGAATTGGCTCCATACGCGTAGATAACAGAAAACTGCAATTATGATACCGGGAATAATGAAGTAGAGCACTACTGTCCAATCGATGACCAGGCTCAAGTCAGAGTATTTAAATTTCCACTCTGAACGCAGGCGTGTGAAAAAAAGCTTTTCAGGTGTCATTGGCTGCACTCCAGTATTTTGTTAAAACATTCCAGGAGGGACCCCTTGGGTAGCCCACAGATCTGCCGGATTTGTGTGAGGTTCCCTTTCATCAAGAGCCGGCCTTCTGACATCAATATGAAAGAATCGCAAACCTTTTCTGCTGTATCCAGCGCATGGGTGGACATTAAAACCCCTGCCCCTCGGCTTCTTTCCTGTTTCAACAGCCTTAAAAAGTCCATGATAGCCTGTGGGTCAAGGCCCATAAACGGCTCATCCACAATGTAAATATCGGCCTGCAGCAGAAAACAGATCACCAGCATGACTTTCTGCTGCATCCCTTTAGATAAGGTCCCAGGCAGGTAGTGCTTTGCTTTATCCAAGCGAAACAGCTTGAGCAGTCTGTTGCTGCGTTCTTCAAATACAACCTGTTCGATGTTGTGTGCTGCAGCAGCTAACTCCAGATGCTCCCATACAGTCAGTTCATCATATAAAACGGGCTGCTCAGGAATATAGGCATACCTCTTACTGCCTCCATTAAAAATTACCTCTCCATCCATTACCGGTAGCATGTCTAAAATAGCTTTGATGGTAGTGCTCTTTCCAGCACCGTTGGGGCCGATTAAACCTATAAGCTCACCCTCCTGCAAAGAAAAATCAATATCTGTAATGGCATCTTTGTTATCTGTGTAACCAGCTTGTTTGATCCTTACCTCTAACAGCGGCTTCAAAGTTACCCCCCTTTACCGGGAGAAGGAACCTCTCCCTCGCCGGAAGCAAAAAGAAGGTCCCCATGCTTCCCAGGTGTTTTCATTTTTATTCTAGTGGTTCCAGGAAAAAACCTGCAGGAGAAGTAAAGGGGCAGTACAGATTCCGCCTCCAGCCAAATTTTAGGGGACTGAAACTTCCGCTAAGTTTTTGTATTTGTGGAAAAGGTGGCAAACGAAAGATCCCCGTGCCACGGGTGGTTGGACTGAGTTTAGTCTGCGTAGGTTTTACAGGGGCTCTTTATCGATAAAAGGTATTAAATATATTGGCAGCTAGATAAGCTGCGTAAATCAAGAGCAGGATAATGCCTTCTCTTTTATTGATCTCATGAAACTCTTTGTTATAGGCAAAAAACCCAAAGGCGCCTATTACTACAGCAATACCAACGAAATGAATCGTATAAAAGGATTGTGGTACCGGTATGCCGTTAGGAGTCACAGCAGCAGATGCTCCAATTACAAACAAAATGTTCAAGATGTTTGCACCCAGGATATTTCCTATAGCTATCCCTCCATGATTACTTCTGGCAGCTGCAATACAAGTACTCAATTCAGGCACACTTGTTCCGAAAGCAACCAGGGTAGAGGATATCACCACATCCGGAATTCCCATTCTTTCGGCAAGCACTTCTGCAGATGCAACTAAAGCAGAAGCGCTTACTGCAATAATAAATGCTGCAAGCAAGATTTTTACAATAAAAGCAGCAATTATTCCTATAGATTTTTCTGCATTATGGTCCTTTTCTTCAGAATTATTATTGCTTTCACGCTTAATCAAATAAAATATATAAACCGGAACAAGCAGTAATAGGATAAATCCCAACCACTGAGGAATTAGCCCATTATCATTACCGATTTTATAAGGTATGGTTGTGAAAAATAAAATCATGATAGCTGCAATCAGCATGCTTAATTTTTGTGAGGCTTCTTTGTCTGTAGGGATTTTTCCAAAGAGGGCTGCAATGCCCAGGATTAAGCTTGTGTTGGTAATAATTGATCCAATTGCATTACCTAACGCAAAGTCACCGTTTCCTTGTAATGCAGCAACTACAGATGCCGATAACTCCGGAAGTGTTGTCCCAAGTGAAACTATTGTAGCGCCTATGATCAACTGTGATAGCCCTAAAATTTTTGAAAGTTTAGCTGCATTATCAACCAGTGAATCTGCAGCCTTTGATAATACAATTAAAGATAATGCCAGGACAGATAGTACAATAAACAAATTCAAGTTTGCTAAAATATGGTACATACGGCTTCTCCTATAGCGTGGTCAGCGTAAGGTTTCTGATATTATAGTATAACCATCTAAATTGGACAAAGTAGATGAAAGTCAGTTAAGGTGAATTCCTTGATTGACGGCCATTCTTCGTTCAATGTTGGTATATATGGAAGTGGGTTAGGAATTGGGGTAAGGTGTCAACCACTAACTGCTGATGGGTATTTAGGACAGAAAAGTGAATGAAAAAGTCCCCCGGTGGGGCTTTTGTGTATGCCTGCCGGGGGAGAACACTTTAGTTTTGAAAAATCATTGGACGGTGGTTCAAGCCTATTGGGAAATGAGTGCTAATGGGGGAGTTTAATTAATTCTGGATATGAGGTTATCCGCCGGGCATATCAAGGTATGACGGATACTAATCTACTAGAGGGCGTCCCTGGGCATCCTTGTCAATTGTACCGACCAAAATCAGGATGCCTTCAATAAAGCCCCAGATGGCACCAAAGCCAAAAGTAACTAAGGTCACTATAATTTGAATGATTCCGATGCCGATATAACCCAAATAAAAGCGATGAATCCCTAGGCCCCCCAGCAAGATTCCTAAGATGCCTGCTACAATTTTTGATTTGTTACCCGCAGATAGTCGTGTGGCCAGTTTGACACCGCATTTAACACAAACTACAGCTGATGGATCTGTTTCAGCAGCGCAGTTTTGACAATATTTTTTACCAGCTAAGGGTGAACATCCGCATGAAATACATATTACGGCTTGTTCGGCAATTTCTTTACCGCAGTTACGACAATACACATTTTTCCCTCCTTAAAAGCTGTTAAAAAATCTTTGCCCCGTTAAAATAATGATTGTCACATTGCTTTGTTCAGAATCTATCTTCTATAAATTTTGGTAAAATCCTGTTTGATAGGATTAATAAGGAAGCAGTCATCCTTCTTATCATTGATAGATTTTAAGAAGATTGAATTGTAAACAAGGACATATGGAAAAATGATGTTTTTATATAATATGCAAAAGGCAGAGCAACTTTCCCGCTTGTTGAAATACCGGTCCGCACTGACACGATTGCTGCTAATAAGACCGATCACCGGACAGGTTGACCGATCGGACCGAACACAGGGACAGGTTACTGACTGGAACCCGGCTTACTGTTAACCAATAACTACACTACGAATGACCAACCACCAACTAGCCAGGCTTGCTTTATTCTTTACAATTCCTGTTTGAATGAATTACGTTTAACCGATGGCATAGCAACCTCAAAGTTTGCTAACTGCTCCATTTATATCTCCGGGGGGATGTAAAATACACTTTACATAGAGAACAACTCCTGCTAAAATGATGTAAAGCATACTTTACAGCGGTAGGGGGTGATGGTTTGATCAACAGAATTCGCACAATGCGTGAGCAGAGAGGCTGGACACAGGAATATTTGGCTTCTTTAGTGCAGGTGTCACGCCAGACTATCAACTCCCTGGAGACGGGCCGGTACAAACCCTCGATTGTGCTTGCTCTGAAACTGGCACATGTTTTCAAGGTTCCGCTGGAAGAGGTTTTTGAGCTGGAAAGCACCGACTGGGAATAAGTCTGGGGAGGTGAATGGGAAGATGAGTAAGAAGGAAAGTACACTAAAAGCTCTTTATACCTATATCATTTTCGGGGGAATTTATCTGTTAGGAGCGGTGATCTGGTTTGCGATCTCTTATTTCCGAAATGAACTTGATTCTCCTGTAACACTCTTTTGGGTTGCGGGTGCGGTGGTTTACATTATTATGATGCTTGTTTCCGCCAAAAAGGCAGTAAAGCTAAAATCAGGTGAAGTAAGTGCTGCTTCCCTGCTGCCCGATGAACGTGCCGAATATATCACAGGGAAAACAGCCCATGCTGCTATTCTTTGGGGCCTACTGCTTCTTCTGGCTTATATCGGTGGTGAAACAGGCAGCACCGGAAGGGTCCCCGTAGACGCCTGTATCTTTCTCCTGGCTGTGGTTATTATCTATTTCGGACATTACATTTATTACCTGCGTAAGTACTAAGTGTTCCAGAGCTCGATCAGGGGGACAGGTCTGCTGCCGGCTAATAACCAACGACCAACTACGTTGACACGCCGCCCGTTCCCTCGTCATGGTCGCGTGACACGACCCCTGTCCCCTTGTCACACCCTTGTCACATGGAAATTAGCTGGACTTATGTAAAAATTCATGAAACTGGGAGGTTCGACCCTCACTTTCGCCGAAGAATAGTAAAGGTGTAAGAGACGATGAGGAAGCAAACGAAAGGTCCCCTTGCCACCTTCTAGGGGGGTGATGCAGGTGTCAAATGGTAGTTTATATCAACGATATGTACCAGCAGTTAGATCGTCAGGTGAACCTGATGAGCAGGCTTATTTGTTTGTTTTCCGTGGCAATATGCTGCTGATTTATTTGGAAGAGGGGAAGGCTAGTATCCATTGTGCTAAAGATATTGAACTTGATATAACACCAATCAGAAAACAGTACCTCGGTATATTGATGGGTAAAGCTTGTTATGCCATGGAAGATGCTGCTGATTTAGAGTATCCGGAGGGAATGGTTTTCAGGGAATTGCTATCTTTATATGATGTCTTGGAAGAAGATATCTACGCCTTGGCTGGTCGGGCGCGGCAAATCCTGCTCTGGGATCAAACCCACCAATACTGTGGTCGCTGTGGGACAAGGACAGAGAATCTGGCTGCAGAGAGGGCAAAGGTGTGTCCTCGGTGTGGATTAACAAGGTATACGCATATTTCACCTGTGGTTATTACTGGAGTACTGAAAGGGGACAAGATACTCCTGGCTCATCCGAAGTATCCTGGAAAGATGTACAGTGTGATCGCCGGATTTGTTGAGCCAGGAGAAACACTTGAGGAAGCTGTGCAAAGAGAAATTTTGGAAGAAGTCGGCATCAAGGTTAAGAACATCCGGTATTTCGGCAGTCAACCGTGGCCGCCTGACAGACTGATGATCGGATTTATCGCTGAGTATGACAGCGGAGAAGTAACTGTGGATGGTGAGGAGATCACTGATGCCGGCTGGTTTGACCTACACAACCTTCCGGAACTTCCGCCGAAAATGAGTATTGCCAGACAAATCATCGACTGGTATATCGAAAACCATTTAGCACAATTAGGGCAAATTTGAGTCTTTGAACGCGACAATCTGGCATTGGGCTTGTGCTTGGGTCTAGCTATCGGAGTAGCTATCGGCTCTGCCCAGGATGCAGATGCCAAAAAAAATGACCGTATAATCCAAAAAGGCTGTTGTGTAGATAATTTATGTTTTAGGATGTTTTCCAAATGAAAAAACTTAACAAGACATTAAAAATTATTATATGGATCAGTATAGTTATTGTATTTATAGCCTTTTGCCTATGGCAGAACAACAGTATTGTTGTTTCACATTTTGTCTATCACAATTCCAGGCTGCCTGCAGACTTCAACAATTTTAAAATTGTTCACATATCTGATTTGCACAATAAAATGTTTGGCAAAGAACAAGCTAAGCTGCTGAACCGGATTGAGAACTTGTCACCTGATCTTATTATTGTAACTGGGGATCTGATAGATAGGCGTAGATTTGATCTGGATACAGCTGAGTGTTTTATGAGGGGTGCAGTGAAAATTGCCCCTACCTATTATGTTTCCGGAAACCATGAGGCATGGTCAGGGTGCTATTCCCAAATAAAGCAGCGGTTAGATGATTTAGGAGTTTATATAATGGATGATACAGCTCTTGATCTTTCAATAGGGAGCAGCACAATACAACTTCTAGACCTGGCTGACCCAGATTTTTATACATCAAATTATTTAGAAGAGACAGACATCAGCAATTTAGAGGCACAACTGGAGCAGTGGTCAAACAGTGAAGAGTTTAAGCTGTTACTGACCCATCGCCCTGAACTATTTGATTTGTATTGTGAACATAAGATAGACCTGATTTTCGCCGGGCACGCCCATGGCGGTCAAGTCAGATTGCCGCTAATAGGTGGGTTAGCTGCACCTGATCAGGGCTTATTCCCTAAGTATACAAGCGGCAGCTATAACAAAGGGTCATCTACTATGTATGTAAGCAGAGGATTAGGAAACAGCATTGTACCAATCAGGATCTTCAATCGCCCTGAGATAGTTGCTGTTACATTAAAAAATAATTATGCCCCTTACTCTAGAAAGTAAGGGGGAACATGTTCAAAACCAAACCTGTACTTTAAACTTGTTACTGCAACAGGGGCATTTAACTGTATGCTTCCCGGTCTTTCTCGGCAGGCGAAGCATAGTATGGCAATTTGGGCATTTGCGGTAGCGATGGGTTTTGATTTCTTTGATGCGGCGGAAGGTCATTGAAGCATTCGCTTTTACTGGGTTCCAAATCTGCAGAAACTTCTCATTCTCCATTCGTCTTTTGTAGATATCTTTTGATAACACCCTGTAAAACATCCAGATTACCAGAACCCATAGCAAAAGGTTAATTATAGTGGAACGGACAAAAGAATTCACAATCAATAAAAGCAGATATGCCGCGATTAAGGCAAAATAAAGCTGGTCTACACCATATCTACCATACATTAAGCGTGCCAACCAATTTCTGAAATTCCCCATATCTGTTGCTCCTTTAAATAATATGGTTTTTTGCTGTATCTCAGTAGAATGGCAAGTTTGGCAGAACTTTGCAGCTATCTGCAGCAGAGGCAGCACATTTGCGCTAGGTAAAAAGTGATACAGGCATTGATACATAGATTTACAGCGCTTAACGGCATGCCATATTGCTCGCTTTGCTGTTGATAAGCCTGTCCTCTGTATTGCATTTGCTCCAATACACGCCGGTATTTGGGATTATTTGGTTCCATCTGAACTGCTGTTTTAGCGTGGTTCAGAGCTGTGATTCTGTTCCCTAAGCCGGCGTTAGCAAGAGCGCTATAATAATACCATTCTGCATTCCTTTCCTGAATAGTGGACAACACATGGAGTGCCTGTTGATAATATCCTGCAAATAGATAGGTTTTAACCGAATCGAATATGGAATAATCACTTCTTTGCTGCTGGCCAGCACCGTAGTTACCAAAGGGGTCGTATTGGCTATAACCGTAACCGCGGTCAGCACTGTTTTCAGATTTTCTCATGCTTTTTATCTGTTCGTAAGCCGCGTTGATTTCGCTCATTTTTTTCGCAGCTTCTTCATCACCGGGATGGAGGTCCGGGTGGTATTTTTTTGCCAGTTTGCGGTAAGCTTTGGCGATTTCCTGATCTGAAGCGGTTGGAGGAACACCAAGCACTTTATATGGATCGGCTATCATTGTGATTGTCTCCCTTTTGTTTTCTTATTCGCTGCTTCATATCTTGTCCAAACCCCTGAATAAAGGATATTTTCGATCAGATTGTTATCCTGCTCGATGGGTAGTTTTTTGTAGGCTTCGGTACAATCGGCCATCAATAAAATTAAAATGCTTTTGAAATCTGCTGATGAAAACCCAGCTAATGGGTTATAGCGCTCATTCTTCAGGTCTGACTTTAGATCAAGGCAGGCATCCATGATGTAAATGAACCTGCCCAGGGATTTGCCAAAGGCCCGCAAGCCTTCCGTATGTTCATCTTCACGCAATGCAAATATTTCACTCATCAGCTGCCCAAAGCAGTTTGCCGGAACATCTGGGTTCGGTTCTCCCGATTTTTCAATATCGGATAACTCACTCAAGCAACTGCTTATAGCAGCGCATTTCTTAAAGTACTTAGATGCAATTCGCTTGTATTCCTGCTCAAAGAGTTTGGCAGCGTAAAAGGACAGTATTCTTCCATCATCCTGCCAATCGTCAAGGTAGTTGTGATAGGTCAGCACAATATTCATATCAGCAGCATAGTCTGTGATTTCATTGTACAAAAACTGCTGTAGTTTCAAAGGGTGCATGATGCACCTTTTTGTCTCGATGGTGTTTTCAGTTTTATAGAGTGCGGAAAGAAAAATGATCAGGAAGGCCATGTCATAATTAAGTGTGATACGGCTGATTTTTCCGTGACGGTTCCCCAGTGTTTTGCATAAACCGCAGTAAAAAGACCGGTAGTGCTGTTTTTCTTCATCAGTTAATTTTTCCATATTGGCCACTACATAGCCAAACATACTATATACCTGCCTTATCTACTATATCTGTTACTAGTTATCCGTATTTGTATCTTTTCTAAGCTTTAGTATCTTTCTGCATAGTTTGATCTTAATGATGATCAGGGATACGGCCGGTGCCTCATATATGTAAGACCTTGTTTATATCGAAGGTATTAATGCTAGAATTGATGATAACTTGCTGTCACCTGATCCATTGTAACATTTATGAAGCCTGCTGTCAGTGCTGCTAATGCTCCTAATTCTGTCATACGTAAATAACTCTGCTGATGAGTTGTATACCTGCTTTTCAGCAGGAGGAATTAGGATATAATTATGATCAATCTGCTGATCAACCCTGCACAATAGGCAAAAAAGCTTAGTTTAAATCAAAACTTTAGTTCATATTGGCTATAAGGAAGGGATTGGGTTGAATTTTCACGGTATTATCATCGGGATTGCTGCTTTTTTAATCATAGGTATCTTCCATCCGATTGTTATTAAAACAGAGTATTATTACAGCAAAAGGGTGTGGCCAATTTTTTTAGTAGTTGGGATAGTGTTGATTTTGTTTTCCCTTTTTATTGAGAATTCCATAATTTCTGCTATTGTTGGTATAACTGGTTTTTCATCTTTGTGGAGCATCCATGAATTATTTGAGCAGGAAAAAAGGGTACAAAGAGGATGGTTTCCTAGAAATCCAAATAGAAAATAATGTTGAGTAAGAAATTTGGTCAGAACTGAACCTAAGCCAATCTGCTTGACGCTTACTGTCAAATTCCGTAAGATAAAAGATAGGTTTTTTAGAAAAAGCCAATAGCTGGCATGCAAGGGAGAGTTTGATAATGCCGCAAGGAACCGGGATGAACGATCTGGTGCAGGAAATTAGGGAGTTAAAACAAAAGCGGGGGGCTGTGATTTTGGCGCACTATTACCAGTTCCCTGAGATAAAAGAGATCGCTGATTTTGTTGGGGATTCTTTGCAGTTAGCCCAGCAAGCCGCTTCTGTTGATGCAGATGTAATTGTGTTTTGTGGTGTTTATTTTATGGCGGAAAGCGCCAAAATCCTTTCACCGGAGAAAACAGTTCTTCTCCCCGATAAAAGTGCAGGCTGTTATCTTGCTAATCAGGCAACAGGGGAAGCTGTGCGCAAAAGAAAAGCAGAGATTCCAGGTTGTGTTGTTGTCACCTATGTTAATTCTTCCGCAGATGTCAAGGCGGAGAGTGATATCGTTTGTACTTCATCCAATGCACTAAAAGTAGTGAATTCTATTCCCGAGGATAGGCCGGTGCTGTTTGTGCCTGACCGCAATCTAGGGAGTTATATATCTAAAAAGACCGGGCGCCAGATGTATTTCTGGGATGGCTGCTGCAATATACATGATAACCTTACCCTTCAGGAGGTTGAGGCGGCCAGGTCTGCACACCCTGGTGCTCTGGTGATGGTTCATCCAGAATGCCGCCCTGAGGTAACTGACGCGGCGGATCATGTGGCCAGTACAGGGGGCATGCTGAAGTTTGCCCAAGAGTCAAGTGCCAGGTCTTTTATAGTGGGAACTGAACAGGGTTTGATCGATTCTCTCCGAAAACTTTGCCCAGATAAGGAGTTTTATCCTGCAGCCCAGCATATGCTCTGCCCTGACATGAAGTTTACTACACTGGAGAAAGTGAAAGAATCACTGGAGAAGTTGGAACCAAGTATTCAGGTGGATCCAGAAATTGCTGAAAGAGCAAGCAAGGCCCTCTCTCGCATGCTGGAAATAGTATAGTTTGGTTATTGATTAGATCGGTTATAGGAAAAGGGCCTCAGGTATAACCTGCGGACTGATTTCCCGGTAGAGCCGGGATTTTGGGGAAGGGGATGAATCTGTTTGCCCTCCTGTGAAACTGATTTTTTGATTATTGGGAGCGGTATTGCCGGTCTTATTGCGGCACATAGAGCAAAAGAATATGGTTCTGTACTGATTGTAACTAAAGAGCGGGCACAGGATAGTAATACCGGTAAAGCACAGGGAGGGATCGCTGCTGCTATAGATGAAGAGGATTCCCCTTTTCTGCACCTGGAGGATACTCTGGAGGCCGGAGCAGGTTTTTGTGACCCTGATGCAGTGGAGATCCTGGTAACTGAGGGGCCTGCCAGGGTTATGGAACTGGTGGATATGGGTGTGCGCTTTGACCGGGAAGGGAGTATGTGGGCTCTGGGGCAGGAAGGTGCCCATCGGAGGAGGAGAATCCTGCATGCCAGCGATGCTACTGGCTGGGAGATCGCCAGGTGTCTGATCAAAGAGTGCCGATCTGACCGGCGCATAACACTGAGAGAAGATAGTTTTCTGATAGATTTTCTGAAAGATGAGCGTTCCGGAAGGTGTGCCGGAGCCTTGTATATGGACAGCAGGACCGGCGAGCTTGTCACCTGCATCGCCCGGGCTGTGATCGTGACAACAGGTGGCGCCGGGCAGCTGTACTTAAACACTACTAACCCGCCTGTTGCTACAGGTGATGGGATGGCAGCTGCCTACCGTGCCGGTGCAGCGCTGATGGATATGGAGTTTGTCCAGTTTCACCCTACAGCTCTGTCATATAAAGGTGTGCCTCATTTTTTGATCTCAGAGGCTGTTCGGGGCGAAGGGGCTTATCTTCGCAACAGCAATGGAGAAAGGTTTATGCCCAACTATCATAGCTCTGCTGAATTAGCGCCGCGGGATGTGGTATCCCTGGCTATTGTCTCTGAGATGGAGAAAACAGGCACAGATCATGTATATCTTGATTTTTCCCATTTGGATAGGGAAAGATTTCAGCAGAGGTTCCCCAACATCTGGCACACCTGTGAACAGTACGGGATTGATCTTACAGAGGGCTTGATCCCTGTGGCTCCGGCGGCCCACTATATCATGGGGGGAATTGCTGTTGATAAGAACTGCCGCACAAGTATTCCCGGCCTTTACGCCTGTGGGGAGGTGGCCTGCAGTGGTGTGCATGGGGCAAATCGTTTGGCCAGCAACTCACTATTAGAGGGCCTGGTTTTTGGAGTGCGGGCAGTGGAAGATGCCAGGAAGTTTATAGAGCAGCACCCTGAGGATTTGGATAGGGTTGAGTTTTGCATTGAAGAGAGGATGCCTGATTGGGATGTTCCCTGGGAAGATTTGATTTTTAAGTTGCGCTCTCTAATGTGGGATAAAGTAGGGATTGTAAGGACTGGCAGGGATTTGGCTGCTGCAGTAACAGAACTGGAAAGGCTTCGACAGAGTTGCCCTAGTCGGCCGGCATCCCGCCGGGGAATAGAGTCAATTAATCTGCTAACTCTCGGATGGTTGACGGCGAGGGCAGCCCTGATGCGTAAAGAAAGCCGGGGTGGGCACTTTCGGAAAGATTACCCGCAAAGGGATGATCGGATGTGGATGCGCCATTTTGTTTTTCAAAGGTGAAGCTGGAATAGATGTGATCAGAGGTGGGAAAAGATGCTTTCCTTATGGGTGATCGATGAAGCGGTACAGCGTGCACTGGCAGAGGATGTGGGAAAGGGCGATCTGACTACCAATGCCCTTATTCCGGAGGATGCCTATACAGAAGGGCTTATCTACAGCAAGGACTCGGGTGTTTTGGCTGGGATGCCTGTTGCCAGGAGGGTTTTTGAGCGGCTTGATCCTGAGGTGGAGATTGATGAGGAACTCAAAGATGGCAGCCTACTGGCTCCAGGTTCTGTGATCGCCCGTATCAGAGGTAAAGGAAGGGCTCTACTGACCGGTGAGCGTACAGCCTTGAATTTCCTGCAGCGGCTGTCAGGAATAGCTACAGCCACCGCTGATCTTGTAAAAATTATTGCAGGAACAGGAGCGTCCTTGGTGGATACCAGGAAAACCACTCCTGGACTCAGGCTGTTGGAAAAGTATGCAGTGAGGATCGGCGGTGGGTGCAATCATAGATTGGGCCTTGATGATGGGGTTTTGATCAAGGATAATCACATCAAGGCTGCCGGGGGCATAGCTGAGGCTATCAGGCGTGCGAAGAAACAGATACCTCATACCATTAAAATTGAGGTGGAAGTGGAATCTATTGAGCAGCTCTCTGAAGCCTTAGAGGCAGGGGCTGATATTATCATGCTGGACAATATGTTTCCCTCCCAGATGCGGGAGGCGGTGCGTATCACCGCTGGCCGGGTTCCCCTGGAGGCCTCCGGGGGAATTAACAGAGAGACCATCAGAGAGGTGGCGGAGACTGGAGTTGATCTGATTTCTGTGGGTGCGGTTACCCACTCTGCCAGAGCATTGGATATCAGCCTTGATCTAGGTGAAATGAAGCTGTTTTCCCGTTGATTCTCTTGGTTAGTTTTGGTTTAGATAGAAGTAAGTGCTAGAAATTATGCAGGAAAAGGGGAATAAGTTCTGCTCGATCCAGAAAAGATTTATTGTGGGCTGAATACTAAACTTTTGGCGAGGAAGATTATTTGTTTTCCAAAGGTGGATTCAACCAATCAGATTGCCTTGGAACTGGGGCGTAAAGGTTATCCTGAAGGGACCATGGTCATCGCTGAGGAGCAAACAGCGGGAAGGGGGCGATGGCGCAGAAGGTGGCACTCCCCTCCGGAGAAAAGCCTTTTATTTTCTATGATACTGCGGCCACAAATTCCCCCTGAGCTGATGCCTCAATTAGCTCTGGTTGCAGGGGTATCCACAGCCAGGGCTATTCACCTGCAAACAGGGATCAAGCCTGGTATCAAATGGCCTAATGACCTGATCTATGAAGGGAAAAAGCTGTGCGGCATTCTGGTGGAAAGAGCCGGTTCAACTGATCTTTGTTTGGTGCTGGGGATCGGTGTTAATGTGAATCAGGAGAGGGATGATTTTCCACCAGAACTGCAGGATACAGCCACATCACTCAGGAGGATAGCAGGGGAAATAATTCCCAGAGTGCCTTTACTACAGCAGATAGTCGAAAGCCTGGAGGAGGACTATCAAGAATACTGCAGAGCTGGTTTTCCGCCTATCAGGAAAAGATGGTTGCAGTATGAAGTAATTCTGGGCAAAAAAGTGCGGATTGCCATGGGTAACAGTGAATACTGGGGAAAAGCTATCGGATTGTCTGAAAATGGGGAGCTTGTTGTGCTCTCTCCCCAGGGAGAAGAAACTAAATTTGCTGCAGGAGAAGTTACCCTTTGCCGGGAGGAATAGATATGATTCTAGTTTTTGATGTTGGCAATACTAACATAGTCTTGGGTGTTTTTGATCAAGATAAGCTGGTTACCAGTTGGCGGATCGCAACCAACCGCCGGCATACTGCAGATGATTTGGGTGTGCTGGTCAAGAACCTCTTTTACTTTCGCGGCCTGGAGATGAGTGATGTGGAAGCATTGGTGATGTCATCTGTAGTCCCACCCCTTACCCCTGCAATTGTTGAGATGTGCCAGCGATATTTCGGCAAGGAACCTCTGGTTATAGGGCCTGGGGTCAAAACAGGGATGCCTATCCGTTATGAAAACCCCCGGGAGGTAGGAGCGGATCGCATTGTCAATGCTGTTTCAGTGGCCAGCCGCTATGGTGTTCCTGCAATAATCGTTGATTTCGGTACTGCCACAACATTTTGCGCTGTTTCCCGCTCTGGGGAATACCTGGGAGGGGCTATCGCTCCCGGTATTGGGATTTCCACTGAAGCCTTATTTGAAAAGGCGGCTAAATTACCCCGTATCGAACTGGCTAAACCCGGTCAGGTGATCGGGAAAAACACAGTGGCCAGCATGCAGTCCGGTATCTATTATGGGTATTTGGGGCAACTGGAGGGGATTGTGCGCAGGTTCAAAGAGGAAATCGGTGAGGATGCAGTTGTGGTTGCGACCGGAGGGATGGCTAAATTGATCTGCTCTGAAACTGACTGTGTTGACTATATTGATCCTGATATCACCCTCTGGGGGCTTAAGATCATCTATGAGCGGAACAAGTAGTGTCAGAATCGGGCAACTCTTACTGAAGGAACCGGTGTTTTTGGCCCCGATGGCGGGCTTTACAGATAAGCCCTACCGGATGATTGTGCAGGACTACAGCTGTGGTTTTGTCTATACCGATATGGTCAGCAGTGAGGCGATCCTCTACGGGAACCGAAAGACCATGGGCCTCTTCGAACTGAGTGGGGAGAATTATCCGGTAGGGGTGCAGATCTTCGGATCTGACCCGGATAAAATGGCCAAGGCCGCTCGTGTTGTAGTGGATCATGGTGCAGCACTGGTAGACATCAATATGGGCTGCCCTACCCCTAAGATCGTGAAAAACGGTGAGGGCTGTGCCCTGATGCGGGACCTCCCTAAAGCAGCCGAGATTATCAGGGCAGTGGCAGAGGCAGTGGATGTGCCGGTGACCGTCAAGATGCGTAAAGGCTGGTCATCAGGTGAATCAACTGCTGTGGAACTGAGTATGCTGGCTGAGGAGAACGGTGCTGCAGCTGTGGCTGTGCACGGCCGCTCCCGGGAACAGTTCTACTCTGGGAAGGCTGACTGGGGGATCATTCGCCTGGTTAAAAAAGCAGTGAAGATCCCGGTGATCGGCAATGGGGATATTACCACACCGGAGGATGCCAAGAGGATGTTCCAGGAGACCGGCTGTGATGCGGTCATGATCGGGAGGGGGGCACTGGGGAACCCCTGGATCTTTCAAAGAACAGTACACTATTTAAAAACCGGAGAACTGCTCCCTGAGCCCACAGCGGAAGAGCGATTTGCAGTGGCAAGAAGGCATTTTGACCTGGCTGTAAAGATCAAAGGAGAAAAAACAGCTCTATTGCAAATGCGGAAACAGTTGGCCTGCTACATGAAAGGTCTTCCCGGTGCAGCTAAATTGCGTGCCAGAATAAACAGCTGCCAGACCGTAGAAGAAGTGCGTTCCTTGCTGGAACAAGGGACAGTCATGACGAGCAGTTTTGGGACTGATCATTGATGTGTCCTAATGTATGCCGCTGGATCTTGGGGATGCAAGGAGTGTTTAACTAGTGAATCTTTTGGAGAGAGGAGGGGTTTAGCTGAATGAAGGAACCATTGTAATATCTGTATGTTATATTTTTACCGGTTTGCTGCTTATCGCTATCAGTATCCCTCTGGCACAGGGTTCTATCAAAATGAATCCGCTGTACGGAGTAAGAATAAAAAAGGCTTTTGAATCTGAAGAGAACTGGTATAAGCTTAACAAATACGGCGGCCGGAGATTAATCTTCTGGTCCATTGTTCTTATCTGTATTAGCATAGCTAGCTTATTCTTTGAGATCAGTGAAAACTCCATTCTATTTGTAGTCTTTTCTCTTGCACCTGACATCGTTTTAATCCCCTGTTTAATTGAGATTTTTATTTTTGCTAAGAAATTGTAATCTGATTTTTTCTGTTAAGTAGCGGCAAAATTTCCTAGTGAACATAAAGCGCAGGACCCATTTGACTGTAGTCAAGGGGATTTAGTGGGGTTGTAGGGTATTATGTCTGCGCTGTTGTTTTGGAAAAATGGTTTTCCAGGTTGCTGCCGGGTAAAGGAGGTGTCTTTCTGTGAAAAGCAAACTTTTACACTATTCTGTGATGTTAATGGGTTTACTGATCGCTGCTGTTGCCTGTCAGTATTTTGCTAGGGGTACCATCGAGCCGCTGACACCCTTTGGGGTAGTGATATTTTTTGCTGCGGCATTTTTCTCTTTTGGTGGGCTGACAAAGGAGCAATTTACCCTGGGGCTTGGCAGGTTCTTGGTTGTAATCAGTGTGCCGATCGTATTTGTAGTTTTGGTTTATTTTATCTTTTCACTGTTTTCAATTCATTTAACACTGCAGCATCTCTTGGCGATCTATCTTGCAGGGGTTGCTATCATTCTTCCTTTTTTAATCAAATCAAGTATGAAAGATGCTTCACCTGAAAAGCCGGCTGAAAGTACAGAGCGTCAGATCACCTGTTCGGGTTACTGGTCCTTTTTGTTCCTGAATTTTTTGATTATCGGTGCACTGGTTCAGCCCTGGGTGCCCCTGGATCAAAAAGCTCTTTGGGTGGGTGTTTTAAGCGCTGGGTTAGTTTTTTGGTTAGCTTTTATGTTCATCTTAGAAAAAAGCAACCGCAGCCAGGTGTGAGATTTGCTGTTGAAAACCTGTTCCCGTTAACCAGCGGAAGCAAGATAGGGATTAACTGGCAGATGGGGGCAGTGCCGTCAACCAAAGCAGCCGGCAATGGAGATTGAATGACAGAGTTTATTCAGCTGCCGGGTTCTCCATAATGCCCACAAAAAGTGGTATCCCGGTCTGGAGATCCATGACCCCATAAAGGAAGGGCCGGTCTAAGATCAGTTCTTTGTCGAACCGGGGGGCGCTGGTTACTTGCACTTCGACCGAGGTTGCTGCTGAGGCTTCAGTCCCTTTTTCATCGACCCTGATGAATGTTTTGTGTTTAACATCACTGATATAAAGGTCCTTGCTGTGCTGTTCATTCATCTGTGAGAAATCTGCCTGATCTGGGTCGAAGGCGATGCCCATACCTAGTGCAGTCAGTTCACCTGTCAGGCTGTCCTCATAGTGCACTTCGAATTTTGGCATGGCCAGCTGGACTGTAAATTTAGGCTTTTTAACCATCAACCTTGCCAGATCATTGAACAGCGATTGATCCTGCTCAGCCAGCCATTCCCTTGGTGTCATCTCTTTGTCAGGCAACAGGGCAAAGTAGGCAAACCTTTCATCAGCATAAGGCAGGGCAACCCCTGTAGCCTTGTTGATGGAGAAATAGGTCATTCGGCCGAGCCGGTGCATAAAAGGAGTTGTGATAGGGCCATCAGGTGTGTTGAAGGTGCGGTCACGGGTGTTGTTTTTGTTGAATTCTGTCTGCCAGTTAGATTTGAAATAGACCGCGTTGATCAGGTACATGACCACATCTGGGTCTATTGAGTTTACGATCTTGTCTATAGTATTATGGGTCGCTTCTTTAACCCATTTATTAATAATCTTTGGAGCGTTTGGGTCATTAAAGTCCAGTTTGTTTATATCAGCATTGAAAAAATCTGCGTTTTTCTGCAAAAACGGTTTGTAAGGTGTAAAGTCTTGGTCAAACCAGATGGAGTTGGCTATTTCTAGCTTTGTTTTGCTGTCTGTTCTTTCTAAGAGACCAATCCAGCTGCGGCAGGCATCGTTGATCATATCCACGGTCAAGTCCTGATCAGCCAGGACCTCCAGCATAGCTGCTTTTGTTTCCCCGTCAGCGCCATTCAGGGCCATGGCCAAAGCCAAGTAGACCGAAATTGGCGAGATCATGATATTGCCTTCATTTTCAGCTGATTTTTTAAACAGATCAGCTGAAAAAACATTGATCTCTTTTTTGATGTTCTTATCTATCTGGTCAGGTGAGTTCGAATTTTGAGACGGTTTTATATCAGCCATTAAATCGGTGGCTCCGCCTTGAGAGGCACACCCGGAAAAGGCCAGCGACAAGCAGATGAAAATGATGAGACAAGTGAAAGCTTTATGTTTCACCGATAAACCCCCTAGTTAAGGATTTCAGGTTAATTTGCGCACTTTCTCTTCCCTCAATAGAGGTCTTTGTTGATATTCTAGCATAAGAATAGCTAACGATGGACACAGTTTTTGTGGTGGAATTTGGCCGCTGAAACAATCAACCATACTGCGACTTTATTTGACAGGATATGGTGTGCTAAATGGAGAACTGTTAAATGGTTAAGTAGTGGCATAGATTAGGGGCTTAGGGAAGGGAAAGGGTTCTACTGATGGATGAACTGCTCTTTGAGTTTACAACAACAGTAACTTCTTATTTTGCCTCCTTTGGATACTGGGGGCTGGGGGTGCTGATGGCTGTTGAAGGCTGTAATATCCCTATTACCAGCGTGATCATCCTTCCCTTCGGAGGCTACCTGGTTTCTACAGGGCAACTGCAGTTTTTTCCCGCAGCCCTGGCCGGGACTATCGGGGGTACTGTTGGTTCTGTTATTTCTTACTATGTGGGTCTTTTCGGCGGAAGGCCCTTTCTTCTGCGCTATGGTAAATATTTTGGATTGAACACAAAAAGGCTTGAAATTGCAGAAAACTGGCTCAATCGCTACGGGGATATTGCGGTGTTTTTTTCACAGCTGATTCCTTCGATCCGCAATCTTATCTCAATACCTGTGGGTGCTGCCCGTTTAAGGATAATCCCTTTCATAATATACACCTTCCTGGGTTCGCTTATCTGGGCGCTGATCCTAACTTACTGTGGTTTCTTACTGGGTGAGAATTGGGAGTTGGTCCGAGCCTGGGTTCAGAGCATCGGGATTTTTTTGCTGTTGGTGACTATTCTGCCATTTTTGGGCTGGTTTTTCTTGAGGGGACGGAAAAAATCAGGTAGTGAGGAATGACGGTCAGAAATTCAGCGATGGGTGTACTGCTAACAGAATGACTTAATAATGCTCTGGGCAAGGGCGTTAACCAGTGCCAGTTGGCTGGTATAAGCAGGTGAGTTAGGACCCTCTGTTCTGAAGTCTTTATAGATCTCGATATGTATTCCGAAGATTCTTCTCCCCTGGAGCTGCAATTCCCTGATCTTTTGGAAAAGATAGGTCTTTGTTGCCTTCATCACAACATCTTGGTCAAAAGGGAACACACCGATGGAAGGAGGGGGTAGGGGTAATCCCTCCTTCCAGTTGTCCTCTATTTCCTGCTTCAGTGTTCTTTTGAGTGAAGCCATTTTTTCCTTAAATTCGCTGTCAAACTGAAATGAGGGGTCGAATTCAAAGCCGCAGGAGAGTTCCACATCGTAATGGCCGTTGACATGTCCGTGGATTTCCAGAAAAAGATCTACCTGTTCAGACAGCGCATACTTCTGATAAATATGGCAGAGTTCTTTTAGCTGTGGGGTTGAGGCCAGTTGGGGGTTTTTGTTTAGATCCACCAGCGGCCTGAGATTCTCAGCATAGAGCAGAGAACCATCAAGCTTAGAGGCTAGAAGTGCGGCAAATTCTTTGGTGTAGTAGTCAGAACCGGGGATATATCCGTGGTGGGGAGCAGCAATGAGAAACTCTCTTTTTTTGCCTGGGATATAGCAGACCTCTTCTCTGGTTGGATGCACAGCACTCAGCCCCTTAGCAGTGTTTTTATTTGTTATATTGTAGCATAAGTGGGGAGAATTACGGTCAGGCTGTTTGTTTTTTTGGTCTGGCAAGGGTGTGATTTATTGTTGAAATGAAATAAATGTTTTAAAAAGTTTTTGGCATGATTTATGCATTATTTATAAGTGATTTCTCATCAAAATTTGATAAGAGTATGCAGATGTTGTGATTGCATCCTGTGAGTTATCAACTGTTTTCCTTTGAGGTGTTATGAAAGGTGGTTATCAAAAAGTTTCGGTATTTGAAAGAAGGGACCAGAGTTGTTAAGTCATGAATGAAAAAGTAAGGCAAAAATGAATTATGGTAGGGTGTCGTACCAACAAGCTCTGAAAGAAAGGAAGATGATCTGTGATGTCCTCCACCGACATGAAGTTGAGCCATATTTTGCGGAAAGCGGAGTGCGGCGAACCTTTATCCTCTCTTGAATTGCAGTTCCTGCTCGGATTGAGCAAGCCCGATGAGTTGAACCAAGTCTTTAAACTGGCACGCAGCTTGAGAAACAGGTATTTTGAGAACAAGGTTTTTTTATACAGTTTTGTCTACTTCTCTACATGGTGTCGTAATAACTGTACTTTTTGCTACTATAGAAAGTCTAATGAACACCCCAGGAGATACCGCAAAACCGAGTCTGAAGTATTGGAAGCAGCTATAAGCGCAGCGGAATCAGGTGTACATTTAATTGACCTCACCTTGGGGGAGGACCCCTTCTACTACAAACGGTATGGTTTTAGTTCTTTGGTGGAGCTAGCTAAAAAGGTTAAGATGAACACCGGTCTTCCAATAATGATTTCACCAGGGGTTGTTCCTGCACAGGTATTGAGTGATCTATCTTTAGCAGGTGTTGATTGGTATGCCTGTTACCAGGAAACCCACAACAGGGAGTTGTTTAAACAGCTGCGGCTTAACCAAAATTATGACCTCCGTTTTTCGAGTAAGCAGAAAGCCATGCAAAATGGATTGTTGGTGGAGGACGGCATATTAGCAGGTGTAGGGGAGACCCTA
>ENA-OWOZ01001085-OWOZ01001085.1-bioreactor-metagenome-genome-assembly--contig:-NODE-1085-length-27589-cov-8.011813_pt1 | contig 27589 bp, 18 predicted proteins | sample MGYA00238140_ERZ651804 | MGnify/ENA primary metagenome ERZ651804 (study PRJEB26910, sample SAMN07631232) | bioreactor metagenome | isolation source: Switchgrass digestor | place: USA: Dartmouth... | reverse complement strand
TTTCTAATTTAGAATCAATTAGAGACATTAAGTTGATGCAAAATCAAAAGGGTGTAGAAAGCAATTACGCTTATTTCCCTGTTGTTTTTGATGGTTATAAAAAGAGTAGAGATGAAGTTTTTGAGGAACTTAAAATTAACAATATTTTTGCAAGGAAATATTTTTATCCACTTACTAACAGTTTTGAATGTTATAAGGGAAAGTACGATCAAGAAGATACACCAATAGCGAATTATATAGCGAAAAGAGTTTTGACTTTGCCACTTTATGCTGACTTACCGTTAGAAGAAGTAGATAGAATATGTAAAATTATAAAAATGTAGGTGATTACGTATGAAAGGAATTGTATTAGCAGGTGGTAAGGGAACGCGTCTATATCCCATGACCAAAGTTATTTCAAAACATTTACTTCCGATTTATGACAAACCACTTATATACTACCCATTATCAGTTTTGATGTTAGCAGGTATTCGTGATATATTAATAATATCGACACCTGAAGATATACCTTTATACAAAAGACTCCTTGGTGATGGCTCTAATCTGGGTATTAGGCTATCATATAAAATTCAAGATGAACCAAGAGGAATTGCTGATGCTTTTATAGTAGGTGAAGATTTTATTGGTGACAGTAAAGTATGCTTAATATTAGGAGATAATGTTTTTTATGGACAAGATCTAACCAGGATTCTTAATAATGCTAAAAGTATTGATGATGGTGCTGTTATTTTCGGGTACCCCGTAAAAGATGCGAGTTCTTTTGGGGTTGTTGAGTTCGATGAGAATAGAAAAGTAGTTTCCATAGAAGAAAAACCAGCGAAACCTAAATCTAACTACGCTATCCCAGGGCTTTATTTCTACGATAATAAGGTTGTTGGAATTGCTAAAAATGTTAAACCTTCAGCTCGGGGAGAAGTTGAAATTACTTCAGTAAACAATGAATATTTAAAACAAGGTAAGCTTAATGTTATTCTTTTAGGTCGTGGTATGGCATGGCTAGATACAGGTACACCAGAGGGATTGTTGAAGGCTGCTGAATATATTGAAGCAATTCAGTCCAGGCAGGGGTTTTATATAGCTTGTCTCGAGGAAATAGCTTGGAGGCGAGGATTTATTAATGATGAGCAGTTAAAAGAAATCGGTAGCAAGCTAAGTATGACTGATTATGGCAAATATATTCTATCTTTGCTAAATGATAAAATATAAAGATGAGGTATGAGTAATGAAAACTATTTTGGTTACAGGTGGAGCAGGTTTTATAGGAAGCAATTTCATAAAGTATATGTTGGATAAACATTCAGAATACAGAATTATTAATGTAGATGCTTTAACATATGCAGGAAATCTTGAAAATCTTAAAGAAATAGCAAATAACCCAAATTACATATTTATTAAGGCAGATATTAGGAATAGAGAAAAAATTGAAGAGATATTTATGCATTATTGTATTGATAATGTCATAAATTTTGCAGCTGAGTCTCATGTAGATAGGAGTATCGAAGAACCTGAAGTATTCTTAACCACTAATGTTATTGGAACTCAAATACTACTGGATGTTGCAAAGAGACATTGGAAGATTAATCCTGAAGATAAGTATTGTAGAAAATACAAAGAAGGAGTTAAATTTATCCAAATTTCAACTGATGAAGTATATGGAACATTAGGTGAAACAGGTATGTTTGTTGAAACTATGCCTTTGAGGCCTAATAGTCCGTATTCTGCATCTAAGGCCAGTGCTGATATGATAGTAAGAGCGTATCATGAAACATATGGTATGCCGGTAAATATAACGCGTTGTAGTAATAATTATGGACCATATCAATTCCCAGAAAAACTTATACCTTTGATGATAAATAATTGTCTTAAAAATAAAGAGTTGCCTGTTTACGGTGATGGAATGCAAGTTAGAGACTGGTTACATGTATATGATCATTGCTCTGCTATTGACACAGTTTTACATAAAGGTGCAGATGGAGAAATATATAACGTCGGTGGTAATAACGAAAGGACTAATATCGAAATCGTTAGGCTTATTATTAAAACATTAGGTAAATCTGAAAGCTTAATAAAATATGTAAAAGATAGACCTGGACATGACAGAAGATATGCAATTGATAATACGAAAATTACTACACAGTTGGGGTGGTCACCTGCTTATACTTTTGAGCAGGGAATTAAAGAAACAATAGAATGGTATGTAAATAATCAAACATGGATTGATAATGTTGTATCAGGTGAGTATATGAGATATTATGAACATATGTATTCATCTATTGAAGTAGCAGCAACTGCCGAGTAACAAAAGATGGCAGTTTGATGTTCTATATTTAATTACAAAGTATTTTTAATATTTTAACTATATGTTACATGATTTTTAAAAAATAATTGTTTTCCAAAGTTCCTTTAATTATATATATATATATATGTTAAAATATCAATGCACTTTTGGTTAGAAGGAAGGAAAAACAGTGAAACAGAAGCTGAAATCAGGACTATTTGTTTTTTCAGATATAGTATTGCTTACAATATCTTTTTTTTGTGCATATCTTATCAGGTTTGATTTAGATTTTGAAGCAATTCCTAAAAATTTCGTGGATAATATGATACTTCTGTTGGGAGTATCCATAGTATTGAAAATAGCTGTTTTTATTCCTTTTAAATTGTACAAAAGTTTATGGAAATATGCAGGAGTATATGAGCTTGTAAGCATTTTCCTGGCTTCGGCGCTAACAAATGGAGCTCTTTTTCTGTATATAGCATTTGTGGAAAGGCTTGCTCCGCGTAGTATTTTTGTTATTACAGGAATGATCGACGTTTTCCTTATTGGAGGTTCAAGATTAACATACCGTTTGTATAGAAGGCTTGTATTAGGCCGGGTAATTAGGTTGGACAATATAAAAAGAGTTCTTATTGTCGGTGCAGGGGATGCCGGTGCAATGATTGCAAAGGAAATGGAGCTTCACACCGAGCTCAATTACAGGCCTGTTGCATTTTTGGATGACAGTGATTATAAAAAAGGAAAAAAAGTTAACGGTATTCCTGTTTTAGGCGGTATAGACGATGTGGCTGACGTTGTGGAAAGAAAAAGCATTGATGAAATAATCATTGCGATACCTTCTGCAAAACCTGCAGTATTAAACAGAATTTATGAGCAATGTGTTAAAACCAAGTGCAAGGTTAAAATACTTCCTTCAATGTCGCAACTGATTGATGAATCAATAATGCTGAAAAGGGTTAAGGATGTTGATATAGAAGATTTACTTGGAAGAGAGCCCATTGTGGTGGATTTGGAAGGAATCGCCGGATATTTGAGCGGGAAGGTTGTATTGGTTACCGGTGGTGGTGGTTCCATTGGTTCAGAGCTTTGCCGGCAGATTGCGTCTTTTGGTCCGAAAAAGCTTATAATGCTGGATAACTATGAAAACGGCTTATATGATATATTAAATGAACTAACAAGGAAATATCCTGAACTTGATATTATACCTGTCATTGCAAACATCCGCGAAATGGACAGGCTTAAGGAAATATTCGGGGAATACAGGCCCAATATAGTATTCCATGCAGCGGCTCATAAACATGTGCCTTTAATGGAAAATAACCCCGAAGAGGCAATAAAAAACAACGTATTTGGAACATGGAACGTTGCCCATTGCGCGGATATGTATAACACTGACCGGTTTGTACTTATTTCAACAGATAAAGCTGTAAATCCGACAAATGTTATGGGGGCAACTAAACGTATTGCCGAGATGATAATACAGGCGATTGATAAAAAAAGCAAAACAGAATTTGTTGCTGTCCGTTTTGGAAATGTATTGGGAAGCAATGGAAGTGTTATTCCGTTATTCAAAAAGCAGATTGAACAGGGCGGGCCAGTTACTGTTACTCACCCGGATGTTACAAGATTCTTTATGACAATACCTGAAGCAGTACAGCTTGTTATTCAGGCAGGTGCAATGGCGGAAGGCGGAGAGATTTTTGTGCTGGATATGGGTGAACCGGTTAAAATTCTTGATTTGGCAAAGAACTTAATAAGGCTTTCTGGTTTTGAGCCATATGAAGATATTGATATTGAAATAACAGGTTTAAGACCAGGTGAAAAACTGTATGAAGAGCTTCTTTTAAACGAAGAGGGGCTTAAAGCTACAAAGCATAACAAAATATTTATAGCCAAACCTTTGCATATTGATTATGAGCTTCTCGAACGTGAGTTGGAAATATTAAAGCAAAAGGTTTATAAATCTTCAGATAGTCAGGAATTAAAAGAATACGTAAAAGTAATTGTTCCGACATATAAAATGGCACAGTAGATATAAAACTCCCGAAAGTCCAGCGGTAAGATGTCAATAGGTAAACTGGAAAAAGTTCTTTGAAAATTGCATACAGTTTAAGCTGTTTTGGCACAAAAAGAGAATCCTTAATAAGCCCTGCCATTTTAGCTGGAAAAACAGGGCGTGCCAGCCCAACGGATTACTATTCCGTTGGAGGTATGTATAGCCGATTGTCATGCAGCAGAGCATAGACCAACCGGACTAATTTCCTGGCAGTCAGTGCGAGTGCCCTTTTGTGCGGCGTCTTTGGCGTTTCACGGTATTTGAGGTCATAGAAGCGTTTGAACTCGGGGTCGTGCATGCGCACCTTGTTCGCAGCTTCCATGAGGTAGTATCTCAAATAGCGGTTACCCGAAGAAATAAGGTGGGTATTATCGGCGGTATATTTGCCGGATTGATATTTACTCCAGCATATACCGGCAAACTTGGCCAAAGCAGCCTGATTCTTAAAACGGTGGATGTCGCCGATCTCGGCAATAATACCTGCTGCATAAACAGGTCCGATACCTTTGACCGAGGTCAGGGTATTAGGGATGACCTTCATCTGTTCCTCAATGGCTTTATCAAACAGTTTCAACTGGTCTTTCAAAGCACGAATGGCTACAAGAGAAATGGCCAGGACCTGATTGACAGAGTCGTTAACAGTCTTAGGCAGCCGGTATGAGCTGCGGGCAGCTTTTTGAATGAGCTTGGCGACATCCTCCGGAACATCAAACTTACCCTTGCCTTTTTCATTTACAAAAGCAGATAATTCCTCAATTGACATATAAGCAATTTCATCAACAGAGAGGAACTCCTCAACAACGGCAAGGGCAGTTGCTCCGAACTGATCCGAGAAGACCTTCTCCTGTGTAAGGGAAGAGAACTTCAGGAACAGGGAGTTGAGGAAATGGTTTTTTTCCCTTGTAAGGTTGCGGGCTGCATAATAACGGGCCCGGGTAAGCTTTTTTAAAGCTGTTATCCTGTCATCCATGTAAACCTCCTGGTTAATGCGTCCAAAGCGCAGGTTTTCGGCAATTATCCAGGCGTCAACATCATCCGTCTTGGGCAGGTCGGGGTAAGCTTTCTTGAAAGCGTTGACCTGCTTGGGATTGAGTACATGGATGCTGGGCTTGAAGGGACCTATACCGGCGTCTTGTTTCAAGAAATGGACAAGAGGCTCGCCGTATACAGAGGTAGCTTCAAGGCCTATCACAAGGGAGTCGAAGCGATTCAAGGTCATGGCGTTTATGATCTTGGAAACAAGAGTTTTAGCGCCCGGCTGGTTATTGGCAACAGAAAACTTCGAAAGGCTATTACCTGAAGAATCCAACAACCTGACCTTATTATCAGTGGAACTGACATCGATGCCTACCAGTAATGAATTGGGCATTAGGATCACCTCCTTCCCTTAAAGGATATGAGGCACATTGACCTTAACAAATGCCCGTGGATCCAGACGCATCGACGCCCTCGCAATTAGAATCCAATTCGCAAGTAACCTATGCACGACACCCGCCTGCCAAAGGGTGCAGGTTACAGGCGAATAAACACCCAGTGGTACGAAGCTGACGCCAGGCCCGGGGAACAGACTTTCTAAGCAGCAGCACAAGGCTCCGCAAGGAGTGAGCAAAACTGTCCGCAATGGCCTCTAACACCATTGTTGCACAGGCAAATGAAAAGGTAAATATGCAAAATTGTCAAAGTACAAGGCCGGTGAAGGCGGGGCGGCCGCTTACTGCTACGCAGTAAGCATGTGTCTATGTAAAATGGGCTTTGAAGAAGGCTTTTGAGAGAGCCTTCGAAGTGGATTTTAAAGTTAATTCCAGTGAGTTTGGGGTCGATCCCGTAAAGGTTTGTAACTGGAAAATTCTTATTAAAACCTTACAAAAACTATTATACGAGGGAGTTTTTTTATGCTTAAAAGGAACTTTTTACATGAAATTTTGTCAAAATATCATATACAATATTTTCTATCATTGATATAATATTATTTGAAAATCTCGAATGCAAAGGAGAAAACGAAAGATGAAGGTAAAATCAGTATTGGCATTAATTCTCGTTGTTTGTTTACTGTTATCTTATAATTTGTCAACATATGCGTCACCAACGAGCGCGACACTTCAGGAAAAGGCAGAAATTCTGGGAACTCTGAAAATTTTAGAAGGTTCAAATGGCAATTATCTTTTGAATGAAAAGTTGACCAGAGCTGAGGCTGCCACCTTTGCAGTAAGAATTCTCGGCCAGCAGTTACATGTATTGCTTAATGCTGACACTTACAGGAAAGAATCGTCAATTTTTCCGGACGTTGATGCAAGCCTTTGGTATGCTCCATATGTCGGTTACTGTGCAAAAATGGGAATACTCTCCGGTGATACAACAGGTAAATATAGACCAAACGACTATATAACCGAGAAAAGTTTTATAAAAATCATTCTAAGCATACTCGGCTACGAAATAAACACTGACTATACGTGGAATAATATTTACAAAAAGGCTTACGAAGTGGGACTTGTAACAAACCTGCTCTATATTTCAAAAGAGGAAGACAATGTTGACTTTAAGCGTTCAGATGCTGTAAATATTATTTATAATGCACTCACCATAAAGGAAAAAACAACGGACAAGGAACTGTTTTACAGACTAATAGAATCTGGAATTATAACTAAAGCAGAAGCAGTAAAATTAGGTTTTATAGATGATTCAGTGGAAACCGAAATAGAAGAAATCGTGGTTTTTGATCAGGAAACAGTATCTGTTATATTTAATGAACCAATTAAAGATTTCGAAGATATATACATATATAAAGCTGTAGATGAAGACTACGAATTGGATTTTGAGATAGAGGATTTTGGAGAGAACTTCATCCTGTTAAAAACAAAAAAACATGCTCCTGGTGTGGAATATACAATTGAAATAATGGGAATTGAAGACACCGAAGGAAATGTAAAGGATGTGCTATATGGTGCTTTTATCGGGGTTGTTCCCGATAAGGTTGAATCTGATTTTTTCAGGATTCAAAAGATAGAGCCTGTAAATGAAAAATCAGTTAAAGTATATTTTACCCACCCTGTAAATATGAACTGTGAAAACAGCTTATATTACACAATTTACGATGAGGATGACTATAAATTTGCAGAAGGTAGCAAAGACCAGCTTTTGGCTCGTACCGTTGTTTCTGAAGACAATTGTGTGCTTTTAAGCCTGAAGGCAGGTTCATTTGTAGAAGATGATATTTACACTGTTGCAATTAGCGGGGATATGACAAGTGCCTATGGTGTTAAGTTAAACGATGGTGAAAAAGATGAGATGAGTTTTAAAGCTGTTACGGGAGAAGTAGATTACTTTAGACTTGAGGAAGTTTTCGCCTATGACAGGGAAACTCTGCTGTTGAATTTTAATAAAGAAGTCAACCCGTTCCTTGCGCAGCAAGTATATAACTTTTATTTAACTGATGAGAGTAACAAGCCGATTAAAATTGAGAGTATAACCGTAGAAAGCCAGGGTCCAAACACAGGAAGAGTTCTCTTTTTGGACATAGAAGGCAAATTCAGTAAAAATGCCACGTACTACATAACTATTAATAACCTGAATGATGTTACCCGGCAGGAATATATTACCGAAATGACTTATTCCTTTGAAGCGGATTATGGCTATTCAGATGATTTTGATATTCAGGATATTGAAGTAATTGACAAGCAGACCATTGAGGTGTATTTCACAAGTATTCCTGATGCAAACAGTGCTGTTAATGAGAACAATTACTATGCTAAGTTAAGGCGCGGTTCAGAGAAAATCAATCCTGCCCGTGCATTGTATGATCCTGCAATACACCCGTATAAAGTAGTCCTGTTTTTTAACGAGGGTGACTTAACTGCTAAGAAGGATTATGAGCTTAACGTAAGCTACAAATTTAAAGATTATCTTGGTAACGAACTGGGTGAGAATATCTATGATTACTTTACAGCTTCGTCAACATCAAAAACTGGTCCGTCCATTGTAGAAGCTGTACCCATTTCAACTGATGCGGTTAAACTTGAATTTGATAAGGAGATATCTTTTAACCAGAACAATCTGTCGCCGGGAAATTATACTCTTGAGTACAGTTATAACGGTATGAGCATCAGAAAGATTCCGCTAAGCGTGTTATATGTGAATGCAAGGACTCTTGTTCTGAAATTTGACAAGCTTGAGTACGATGTGCCTTATACACTGAAATTTGCAAGTATTGTTGATTATTCAGGAGCTTCCTTTAAGGTAACCGGCCAAGGGAAAAACTATATAGAGTTTCAGCTTGAAGAAGAATAACCAAGGGAACAAGGAACCTGTTTAGTATGAAGAGAATCAGTCATGCCTTTTTAAGAAGCAAATAAGGTATGACTGATTTCTTTATTTGCTCATAAACATTCTGAAGAACATGTTATACTATTTAGATATATTAGGTGGTTTGCGAATTGTATGATGATGTTCACCCAATTCCTGTTCCAGGCCCAAGAGCCATAAAACGCTTACACCCAGTGAGTCGGCAATGGCAACAAGCTCAATGTCTGACACAGGCCGGGTTTTAGCTTCTATTTTGGAAATGGTGGTCTTCTCCAGTTCTATGCCTCTAACTGCGAGACGAGCCAATAAATCGGATTGTGTTATCTTAGGTTTTGTTCTGTGGCGGGCTTGACGGACTCGATCGCCAATTAGGTTTTTGTGTTTTTTATTCTTCATAAAATTAATCAATCTCCGATATATTGTTATACAAACTTGATTATATAGCAAGTTTTATGTTATAATTTGCTCTAGGAGCAAGTTTACTAAAAAAAGGCAGGGGTTTTTGTGAAAATAATAAAAACTCGTATCAAAATAATACGAAAACAGCTCGACGATCTTATAGAGAAAACAAATAATTGCAGAGATAAAAAAGTCATAGAACTTAGTAGAAAGTTGGATAGAATTATACATAGCTATATTGTGATGGAAAATAGCAAACAGCGGTAGAGCAATAGAACTGCTGCGAACAGAACAGGCTTAAGTAAAATATAGCGTTTCCTGCCAGTGAGCGTTCAGTTAAGGGAGGGCAGAAAAAAGCTTCAGAACTTTCCGGAGGCCGTTTGAAGGTAAGTATTAGTCTTCTGTAAATAGTAACTGGGGAAGAATTAACCGAGCAAAACTTTAGGCTCAAAATCAGTTGAATTCATGTATTTAAGAATGCTGTAAAGAAGCTGTCTTGCCTCGGGTTTGTCCTGAAGTGACAGTAAATTGCTTGCACAAACGAATAATTTGCCTTTCGAGTATTTTGCCTCGAATAATAAGCCCAGCCTGTGGTTCCTTTCAATATTATCAATTACCTGAACAATTGGAGAAAGCTCTAGTGGGGCTTTATCCAAAATGACGGGGCGGGAATTCATGATTATATGCCACCAATGCCAGTCGCTGTGAAAATCACAGGGGAATTCTTTTAATGCTGGATGATTATTATTGCAAAGGATTCCAAGGGTTCCAGGTGCCACTGGTTTTCCGGCATCTTCGCATATTTTCCGGAACATTGGATAACACCAGAAATCCGGAGCGAAAAAGCCTTCTATGCTGTCTATTTCTGTATTATTGTCTAAAATTAAAAGGACCTTTCTGCCATCTTCCAATAAAGTTTCAGCTTCTTTGATATTCTGACAAACACTGATTCCCTCTGGTATTGTATTATTCACTTCATCCGGGTACACCCAAATGGAGTAGCGGTTTTTTATATTTGAGTTGTTTATTGATAATTTCAAAGTTAATTTTTCAGGAGATTTAACCTTTTCTAAGTTAACTTTTATATATCCAAGTGTTTCAACAGACCCTTGATGAATTTTTTGCGCTTCAAACTCGCCTCGGAATAATACTTCCTTATCGTTATAAATTAGCCATTCAATAACCGCATTTTCTACATCCCTTGCGCCGTAATGAGAAACCTTTACTTCGGCGCTGAATTCATCATTATTACAATATGTGTACTTGTCAAAGCAGGCAAGTAATACAGTGTCAGAACAGAATTCCCTCCATTGCCCGGGTGTTATGAAGCCTTTTGAATGCATGAATGAATCCAATACTCCAACCAGAGCTGTGCCCTGACCCGGGAAGTCCTGCAAATCCAGTAGCTGTATTCCGGCAAAACCCGGTGTTCTAAGCGCTGCTTCAATTTCTTCTTTATAGCAAAGCACTGCAAGTTTTCCGGAAGCTTTATGAAAGTCTTCGGCTTTATCCAGCAACCCCGCATTTTTAACCCGTTCCTTAAAGGTTTCCAAATTATATGGTTTTAAAACGCCGATGTATTTTTCTGTTTCATTGAAATTTGGATAGGATTGATATTGTCCTGTTTCATGCCCTATTACCGGGATGGGGACATTGGATATACTGCTTTCGTATGTTTTTGTTGTGTTAGGAGGGCCTGCTTGTATGTGCCCGAGGGGTTTGTCGGCATGGGAAAAGGAACCGCGTACCATTGCATTGCCCGGAGCTGTACGCATTGTCACCCAAAAGTCGCTTTCAGCAGGCTTTACCGGATCCCAGAAAAAAGAGTTCGAGCCCTCGGTATATAACGGGCGGCTGTCGTATTTTCTCAGAGCAGCTACAAATTCAGAAATGGCCTTTCTGCTGCCACCAAGTTCATTACCCAGGGAGAACATTACAAAGGACGGATGATTTGCAAAGGCTTTCAAAATGGCGCATGCTTCACTGTACAGGTATTGTGCCACTGTGGCATCGTAGTCTTTATCTCCGGGTTCGCTGAATGAACCCCTGTAAGGTAATTCTGCCTGAAGGTAAATTCCTGACATATCGGCTGCAATGAAGCAAGCCTCAGGCGGGCAACAGGTGTGGAACCTGTAGTGATTGATACCATAAGACTTTGCAGTTTGAAAAATTTCTAACCACTCATTAACATCCATGGGCGCATATCCGGTTAATGGAAATACTAGCGCGTCATGTTTACCCCTTAAGAATACAGTTCTGCCATTGACATTAAACTGGGTGCCTTTGACTGAAAAATTACGCATTGCAAAGGTAATCTCTTTCGTGCTTTTGAATCTTTTGCTGCATGTTGTTGTAAGTTTGGCATATAGCCTGTAAAGAGAAGGGGAGTATTCATCCCAAAGCTGCATATCATCGCCAATAAAATACTCTATATCGATGGTGGTTGTTCCCTTGTCAATAGTTAAATCATACTTTGCGCTAGGTACACTATGGGCTGTATGGCAGTTAAAACTATTGGCTTCAAGTGTTAAAATACCCGAAACATTATCCTTTGATTCATTTCTGATTTCGAGTTTAAGCAGTACCGACTTTTTTTGTATATCCGGATAGGCCTGTATGTCACTTATCCATACCGGGTCTGTTGCTATCAGCTCAAGCCTTCCTAAAATACCATTCCAATTGGTTTGTGTATCGGCAGATGTCTGATGCCCTCCGGGAATGGGAAGTTCTGAATTGTCGACAAGGATTGTCAGCCTGTGAACGCCTGGGCTTACAGTGCCGAATTCATACAGGTGTGGTGTACAGATACTGTTCTGTGTTCCAAAATATCTGTCATCAAGCCATACATGGCTTATCCTGGTACGTTCAAGATACAGCGTAATGTATTTATTTTCCCAGTCCTTACTGATAACGATATCCTTTTGATACCAGGCATATCCGTTATATATGAAGTCTCTGGTCAATCTCTCGATTTCCGGGTTTTCGTTCCTAAAGCCTTTTTTATTCTCATCGGTGGTACCGGGAAGAATAATCTTATCGGTCAGTTCTTTTTTAAAGTATTTTTCGAAGATTCCCATCTTGTCCTGATCCAACGAGAAATTCCATTCCCCTGCAAGGGATATGATATTGCCGTTCACAGTACCCATATCAATTTTCCCCATTTCACTATTGTATACCTAAACAATGACAATTCTGTATCTTAAAGAATACAGAATTGTCATCGTTGGTTTAACTGTCAAATACGATTTCTGTTTACTTAGAAGTCTTTGTTATTATCAAGGTATTTTTCATACTCTGCTTCCCATTCGGCCTTCATTTCAGACCAGTGAGCACGGGTTTCGAGCTGGTTTCTGAAGGTGTTCCATTCGTTTTCAAAGTCTTCGTCTGTCTTGGCCATAATAAGCCTTGCACGGTATTCAATATATACTGCATTCAGGGTGGGCATGTATTTTTCAATGACGCCGCCTGACGGTGCCGGAACAGCATCGTAAGAATGCATGTTTCTGACAATACCAAAGTTATTGGCTATTTCTGCAGTATATTTTGTAGCAAAGCTCATACCAATCGGCTTGTCATCACCAATGGCGTTTGTCCACCAGGGATACCATTTCTTACTGTATGTACTAAGTGCCCATAACTGAGGAGTTAATGCATCAACACGGGCCTGGTCACCTGAATTCCTGTCTTCCCCGTATTCAGCGGTAAAATCCCATTCTCCAAGGGGTTCGCCGGTCCAGAACCAGTTTATACCTACAGGTCCTTCATTAACTTCCTGTTGGCGGATAGGATCATGTTCCTGACACCAGTCGAGGAATTTCAGAATGGAGTCGAGATTTTTGGTGTTTTTGCTGATAAATACTGCAGCAGCGGGATAAGGATTCACATACTGTATAGCCCCTGATTCGCTGATTCCCGGAACCGAAGGATTTTTTATTGGTTCCAGGAACCATACCGGTTCTGTTGGACCGTCAAGTTTTGCCCATGAATTGTTTAACTCGGCCTTAAACATGGTGCCGGCAAACATGCCATAGCGCCCGGCATTAATTTTTTCCCTGAATCTTTCCACCTTCTGGGTTGGCACTTCAATATCGATAAGGCCTTCACGGTACATTTTGTTTATCCATTGATAGGCTTTCTTAAAGTTGGGATCGTCATAGGCGAATATAAAATTGTTGCCTTCCTTTCTAATACCTGGCATCTGGCTTAATCCGCCTGCCATGTCCACTCCAAATGTGCTTAATATAATGTTTTCTTCACCATTTAAGGTATTGCCTTCGTTTATAACAAAGCCTAAAGGAATGATTTGCTTACCTGTACTGTCGGTTAGATTCGCAACCTTTCTAAGGTAGTTTTCAAAGCCCTCAAGTGTGGAAAGATCTTCTTTGGTCATTCCGCATTTCTCAAGCAGATCAGTTCTTACCCACCAGGCTGCCGAAACCCAACCCGGCCATGGGTCATCCATTTCCTGCGCATACCAGCTGGGGATATACCACAGCTTACCGTCATCCGATCTGCAGTAATCAACAATTTCCTTGTGTATCTTTGCAAGATTGGGATATTTATCAGGCATACCCAAATAGGGAGTCACCTCTAAAACCAAGCCCGATCTTATAAAAGCGTTAATTGCTACATTGTCTTTGTATATTACAGCCATGTCTTCAAAACCGCCGCTGTTTAACTTAAGATTCAGAGCCGTCATAAGATCCCCTTGTCTTGATTGTACCTTAAAATCAAACCCGAGTTCTTCCTTGAATAATTTCTGTACTTCTGTTACCTCCGGACATTTCTTTTCATCGGTACCTATCCATATTGTGAACTGTGAACCTGATTTGGTTTCTGTATCTGTTTGAGTGATTGTGTCTTTTTCTACAGTATCTTCAGTGCCTGCAGGACTTGCATTGCATCCCGACAGAACCATAAACAAACAGATCATGATGCATAAAAGACTTAGGATGTTTTTTTTCATTCATTACACTCCTCTCTTATTCCTTAATAATGCATGCATTTATATAAAGGCGCCTTTAATTACAGTGTTAAAAAATTATCCTTTTATGGACCCAATCAGCATTCCCTTAACAAAGTATTTTTGCAGGAACGGGTATACACATAGAATAGGCAATGTACCGCACATAACTGCTGCCATTTTTACAGAGGTTACCGTCATACTTCCAAGATGACTCTGCCTTGCTGCAGCTTCCTGTACCAATGCATTTCCACCTGTGAGCATGTTCAGGCTATCGGCCGACAGTATTCTGTGCAGATACGTCTGTATTGGTATAAGCCTTATATTATCAACATAAAACGCGCCCGAGAACCAGTCATTCCAGTGATACACCGCGGTAAAAAGACTTAACGCGGCAAGCATAGGCTTTGACAATGGCAGCACAATTTTTACAAGTATCTGGATATGAGTTGCCCCGTCTATATGGGCAGACTCTTTCAGGCTGTCGGGAAGGTCCATAAAAAATTTTCGCATTACAAACATATTGAATATTGAGAATGCACTGGGGATGACATAAACCCAAAAAGTATTTAGAAGTCCCAGGTTTCTAAGCTGCAGGTAATATGGTATTAAGCCCCCGTTAAAAACCATGGGAATGATTATGAATGTCATTATGGCTTTTTTATACGGAAGGTTATTAAATGAAAGTCCATAGGCAGTTACTGCAGTAACCAGAATGCTTAATGCAGTGCCGATTACTGTTCTGCTTATAGAAATTATATAGGCATCTCTCATAAGAGAATTATTCAGTACAAACTCATAGTTAAACCATGTAAACTTTCGCGGATACAGCCAGATTCCGCCCTTTAATGAGTCCATTCCCTCGTTCAGTGATAAAATCAGCATATAATACATCGGATACAGGGTTGATAATCCAATAAAGATTAGAAAGGCAGTATTAAATATATTAAAAATTCTTTCACCTGCACTTAATTTCCGGACCATTATATCAATCCTTCCTGGACTGGCAGTTACAAAGCATAAACTTTACCAAAGGCCTTCTCCGTTTAGTGCTTTAGCCAGTGAATTGGTTGTAAATATCAGAATATAACTTATTATTGACGAAAGCATTCCAACAGCAGCAGCCTGGCTGAAATACCCCTGCTGCAGTCCTGTTCTTAAAACATATGTATCTAAAACGTCGGATACTATCATATTTGCGCCGTTCATCAGCGGATAAATCTGGTCAAAGCCTGCGTTTAACAGGCTGGGCATATTAAGAATCAACAGCAGTACTATTGTGGGCATAAGACAGGGGAGGGTTATGAACCTAAGCTGTGCCCATTTCCCGGCACCTTCAAGATACGCAGCCTCGTACATTTCGGTATCTATAGAGGATATAGCTGCAAGGTAAATAATAGACCCCCAGCCAACTTCCTTCCAAACAGATGAAACAACTATTATTGGCCTGAACCAGGACGGTTCACCCATGAAATAAATCTGTTTGCCGTTTAAAGCCCAAATAACCTGGTTCACAAGAGCATCCGGAGCAAGAAAGGCTTCTATTAAATAGGCAATTACAATCCATGATATAAAATGTGGTAAGTAGCTTATTGTTTGAATTGTTCTTTTGAACCAGACTGTTGTGACTTCATTGAGAAGCAGGGCAAAGATAATTGGGGCAAAGAAATTAAAAACAAATTTTAAGGATGTTATCGCCAATGTGTTCTTCACAACTCTCCAGAATTCAGGATCGGATAAAAAAGAGAAATTATCCAGCCCAACCCACGGGCAGGTCCATATTGTTGTTCCAATTTGAAAATCCTTAAAGGCAATTTGAAGTCCTATTATTGGAATATAATTAAAAAGAATAAGGAAGATGATTCCCGGCAATATCATTAAGTACTGCCATCTGAATTTAATTATATTGTAAAGGAAACTGACTTTTTCCAAATGCCTGGAAGTAAACGATTTTGCCTGCACATAATTCACCTCAGGTATAACTATACACGCGTGCAATTAAACATACAATATAACAGTGATTGGAAATATAACAGTTTTGTTTGATCTTTTGATATTTATCCATACCTGCGATACTCGGCGGGGGTTAAACCTACCGATTTTTTAAACTGATATGCAAAATAGGATGGATTTTTATAGCCTACCTGACGGGCGATATCAAACACTTTATACCCCTGTTTTAGCAGCCTTTTGGCTTTTTCAATGCGTAAATTGTTAACATATTCTGATATTGTTATGCCCATTTCTTTTTTGAACAGTACGCTCAGGTAGCTTGCGTTCATGTGAACAATATCGGCAAGCTCCTTTACTGTTGTATCTTCCTGCAGGTTTTCACGAATGTATTTTGATGCCTGCTCTATAACATCGCTTTTCTTCCGGGTTTTATAGTTTTCAAAGGCTGAGAAGTAATCGGCCACTGCCTCTAAAGTTACATCCCTGAGCTCTTCGGCAGTAAGACAGCTTATGATATCCCTGCAATATTCAGTATATGACTTTGCTATTTGAAAGCCGGGTGCTTCAAATTTTTGTGACAGAACACCTGCCACACTGAGGCTTAGGGATTGCATGAGGCTGAGTGGGCACTTTTTGGTTGATATAAAATGACTGAATACACGAAGGATAAGACTGTTAAGATTTTCGTGGTCCATTTCATTTATGTATTCCCTGGCTTTTTCACTAACCTTTTCGATATCGTATTTATAATAGGGTTCGGAATATTTTGCCTTTTCGCAAAGAATTATCTGGCCTTTTTCATAACACTGATAGGCATTTAAAAGCCGGTAGCATTCACTGTATACAGCCGGTACCTGTTCCCAGCCGTAGCCCTTGGAGCTGATGCATATAGTAACCGAGATACCCAGTTTATCTTCAATGGATTTTTTTAAAACATTAAAACTGCTTTCAAGAAAGGAAACAGAGACGAGGTTTTCACCCAAAAGAATTACAAGGCTGTTTAAACCCTTTTTGACTACTATTTTAAAACTGGTATTAAATGCGGTATGCACTATTTTAATTAATCTGTAAATCAAAGTTGGTCCTGTTTTGGGTTCCCTTTCGATAAGCCTTCTGTAATCATCTATGGATATTAAACAGAGCCTGAAGGCAAAATTATCTCTGGGAAGGTCCAGCAGTTCTGCCCGCTGAATTACAGTATCTTCATCATAGGCATCTTCAAGCAAATCCTCAAGGAATTTCTCCTGGGCTATACTTAAGTTTTTACTAAGCTTTTTTTCATGGCAAGGTCTGCTTTTGCAAGTTTCTCTGCCATTTTAATTTCATTTCGGAATTTTTTCAGCCAATTCTCCACTTCTTCAATTTTTAATGGTTTCAACAGGTATGCCTTTGCTCCGGCTTCCACAGCAGCTCGGGCAAACTCGAATTCTTCGTATCCGCTTATTATAAGAACATGTATATCCGGATAGCGGACGCGCATTTCTTTAACCAGCTCTATTCCATCCATACCGGGCATGCATACATCTGCTATTAACACATCAATTCTGTTGTTGCCGGTAAGAAATAGTGCTTCATCTGCGTCTTCTGCCAATAGTGGTGAATCGTAGCCAAGACCGTTCCAGTTAACATGCTTTGCAAGCCCAAAGCGGTGGTTGGGTTCATCGTCAACAATCAAAGCCTTAAGCACTGTAATTTACCTCCCTTAATGCAGGCGGTTCAGTACATACAGGTATTTTGAGCCTTACAGTTGTTCCCTCACCCCACCTGCTGCTGATTGATATACTGCCTTCATCTCCGTAATACAGCTTTATTCGTTCCTTAATATTTCTAAAGCCATATCCCTGTGAATTGGATTTAGTTGTATCACACAAAATATGTTGCAGCTTGTCATCGGGTATACCCACGCCATTGTCGTGAATTGTGAAAACAACGCTGTCATTGTTTCGGACAACAGAGATACAAAGTTCACCATGCCCTCTTTTTGCAACCATTCCGTGAATGTAGCTGTTTTCAACTATGGGCTGAAGTATCAGTTTAATTGTATAATAATCCAGAACCGACTCATCAATGTCCCATTTAACCTTCACATTGTTCATATAGCGGTATTGCTGTATTTCTAAGTATGCATTGATATGTTCAATTTCATCTCTGATGCGAAGTATTGTGTTTCCTTTGTTTAAAGAAAGGCGATAAAACACTGTCATGGCATCAACAATTCTGCACAGTTCTTCGTCATTCAGATCTAAAGCGCGCCATCGTATAATACCAAGGGTGTTGTACAAAAAGTGCGGGTTAATTTGTGCCTGAAGCGCTTTTAAAGCTTCTTCACGTTCCCGTGTTCTAACCAGCGCAATTTCATTGGTTAAAACCCCAAGGCGTCCGGCCATGAAATTGAAGCATTTTTCAAGATCACCCAGTTCATCACCATAGCTTTTCGGGACAGTGACATTGAACCTTCCTTCGGTAACTGATGTCATTTTGCTTTCAAGGCTTTTAAGCCTGTAAACAATATTGTTAATAACCATCAGCATTAACACAGCCGATAAAATTACAAGACCCAATGTAATGGCAATAATCCAGATTGAAAGGGAACGGGTTTGGTGTTCAAGATTTTTCAGCGGAATTGCTGCAGCAACACGCCAGTCAGAAGAAATAATCCTGGAAATAATAAGATATTTGCTTTCTTCAAAATCCATCTCGGTGTTCATATTACTGTTAGACCGCAGGATAATCTGCAACGGGGTTTCAACAAGATTTTTCCCAACAAAGTCTTTACGTGAAGATGAGAATATTACTCCTTTTTCGTTTATAAGGAATACATCACCCTGACCGCGGAATGAAGTGTCTAATAGATTTTCAAAAACTTCAGCGCTGCGGACACAGATAATAACTGCTCCCAGCATATCATCACCCGGTACCCAGGTGATTTTTCGTGATAATGTCATGTATAATAAGCCGTTTACCGGATTTTTATACAGATCCCAATGCATTGAGGAATCTGAAGCTTTCAAATTATTATACCAGTCATGCTCTGTTGTGCCCGAAAGCTCTCTGTTACTTGGTTTCCACAGTATTCCGCCGTCTTCGGCCAGTGTATTGTTTCTGTGGTAAATTCTGAAATATTCCATTCCGGGCAGGCTTTCCCTTACTGTACCAAAAGCCCTGTCTATGTAACAGATTGTTTCCCATTGGGTGATAAAATCGGTATAAACCCGGGACAGTTGTGCGGCAAGCTCGCCGTCCATCGTGGTTCGTGTTGCGAGTATTTCATAGGTAAGTTTTCTGAATTCCACGTTCTTTACAACCTGGTCAACAGCTTCGTTTATTGAGATGCTATAGTCGGTTTTCAAGAAATTGAACATTATTTTTTCGGCAACCACTCCTAAAATTATAATGGGTATAACCACAACAAAAATATATAATACAAGAATTTTTGTTCTTAAGTTCATACTGTTAAGTAACCTGTTTGAGAAACCCGCAATTGCATTTTTAAGATTAAAAGCCAAAAAACCCACCCCTTTAAAGGTGCTCGTGGTAAAAGAAACAGCAGCTTTTACGCAAACTATAGCAGAAAAAGACAATTTCTAAGTTAGACCAGGAAGTTACAAAGCGAGTAATTATATTATATCATAATGAATTTCTCATCTAATAGCACCGGTATATGCATTTTTAGAACTACAAGTATACTAAATGATCTGATTGGGTTCGTATGCAGCGGAAAAAGCCCCCCCGTATAGTAGTATATCCCTATCATAGAACAGGAACAATATAAGTTTTATTTGATTTGTACCAGTTTGATTGGGAAAGCAGTTATTAAATTTACTATCGGTGCTAATCCGTTGAAAAAGTTTACTTACTTTTTCAAATTATTTAACCGTATTCGTGGTGATTATGCTGCATTTGAAACTGTGTTCTATACGAGCTGTATTTGATGCTTATGATTGCATCTCTGTTTTCCTCTGCACAATAAGGCAAAACTTATTAATATTGACACTTGTTTGCATCTATGAGTGGCAGAAGGAAGGTATGACTGATGTTTTGCTTATATGGTTATATATTACCTAAACATGGAAGTTACCTGTAAAAAATAAGAATTTAATATTTAGTACCTCTGTTTTTTAACAGAATCAATCGGATTTTTTCCTTTTTTCAGCCTGAAAGCCTTCGTACAATATAACTATAAAACATACAATAAAGGAGGTACTTTTTATGAAAAAGTTACTAAGTGTTGTTTTGGCTCTTTTATTAATTCTTTCGGTTTCAGCATGTTCTGCACCGGGCAATTCTTCGCAAACACCCGCAGAGCCGACTAAGGCTGCATCGGAAGGAAAAACAACTGAGCCTGAAAAAATTGATTTGAGAATTATGTGGTGGGGGTCACAGACCAGGCACGACAGGACCATGGCTGTACTTGACCTTTATACACAGAAAAACCCCCATATAACTTTTAACCCGGAGTTTATGGGCAGTAATGATTACTGGCAGAAACTGAACACTCTTGTTGCTGCAAATGATGTTCCGGACGTATTCCAGATAGGAAACAACTTTTTGACATATTATTCAGCAATAGAACCGCTGGATGAGTATATAAAGAACGGATTAATCGATGTATCGGACACAAATGAGAACTTCCTGTCAACCACCAGGATCAACGGAGAACTGCTGGGAATATCCCTGGGAACAAACTCACTGGCCCTGCTTTATGATCCGGCTATTTTCGACCAGGCAGGTCTCAGTTATCCTACCACTGACTGGACATGGGATGAGTTCGAACAGGCTTGCTACACAATCAAGGACAAGACAGGCCTGTATGGAAGCAGTATGCTGAATGACTTCTTCATCGGATGTATTATTTCCATACCCCAGTACGGCACAAATGAAACATTCTACAACGAGGATGTAACAGGACTGGGCTACAAGGACGACCAATTCTTCGCTAATTACCTGCAGATGAAATACAATCTGACAAAGGCCGGTGCATATCCTACACCCGGAGAACTGGCAGAAATTAAGGACATTGAAGGCGACCTGATTGTAACCGGAAAAGCAGCCATGACATGGGTTCACAGCAACCAGCTTGTTGCTGTTATGAATGCGGCAAACCGTCCCCTGGCTATTACCGTTCCTCCGAAGAGAACCAAGGACGGACCTTCAGGATTATGTATCCGTTCTTCACAGGCCATGAGTATTTACAACAAGTCCAAGTATAAGGATGAAGCGGCTAACTTTATCAGCTTCTTTGTAAACGATATCGACGCAAACAATATTCTTGACGGCGAACGCGGCGTGCCGATCATGGGCAAGGTTCGTTCGGCCCTGGCAGAGAAAGCAGACGATGCAACCAGGCAGATGTACGAGTTTGTTGATTTGGCAGGCAAGCTCGCAAGCAACCCGCCGCCTGTAGAGCCTGCAGCACAGATCGAGATCCAGGATGTTATCACAAGAGTTAACGAACAGGTTATCTTCGATCAGATTACTCCTCTTGAAGCAGCCCAGATAATGAGAAAAGCAGTTGAACAGGCTCTTCAGAGATCAAACTAAGCAGGCATTATTAACTTAGTTTAACCGCTGAACTCCGTTATGCTTCAGGCAAATGCTTATTTGCCTGAAGCATAATTTAAAGGAAACAAAAGAGATTTTTGGAATACTGCATGTATTAACTAAAAAATAGATCTGAAGGTGGTTTTATATCATGAAAAAAGCCCCGAAAGCCAAAACTGCGGTGAAAAGCCTCAAATCGGGCAGATGGACGCAAATAGTCAACAATGACAATATAGCAGGTTACTTTTTTATCCTGCCATGGTTGATAGGCTTTTTATCGTTTACCATATTACCTATTTTTGCTTCATTGTTTCTGTCGTTTACGTCGTATAACCTGACTTCAAGCCCGAAATGGGTTGGAATAGAGAATTATGTAAGAATGTTTACCGACGATCCCCTGTTTTTCAAGTCGATAAAGGTGACTTTGTATTATGTGATATTTGCAGTTCCCCTTAAGGTGGGGTTTGCCCTGCTGGTTGCGTTCCTGCTTCACCGCAGAAGCAGAGCCGCGAACTTCTATCGTTCGGTTTTCTACCTGCCGTCATTAATCGGTGGAAGCGTTGCAGTTGCCCTGATATGGAAGGATATTTTCAGCATTAACGGACCAATCAATTCCCTGTTGAAGATCTTTGGACTGAAAGGTGTTCAGTGGCTGGGAGACCCGAGATTTGCCATATGGACGCTGATTGCGATGACAGTATGGCAGTTTGGATCGTCAATGATCATATTTGCTGCAGGTCTTAAGCAGATCCCAGAAACATATTACGAAGCAGCAAAGATTGACGGTGCAAGCCGCTTTCATTCCTTTATATATATAACCCTGCCGTCCTTGTCGCCGGTTATTTTCTTTAATCTTGTGATGCAGATGATTAACGCCTTTATGACATTTACACAGGCGTTCCTGATAACACTGGGAGGGCCGCTTGACAGCACGCTGTTCTATGCCCTGTACCTGTACAGGCGCGCATTCGCATACTTTGACATGGGTTATGCCAGTGCAATGGCATGGATACTGCTTATCATAATTGCTGCAGTAACCGCGTTGGTGTTCAAGTCGTCACAATATTGGGTGTATTACGAATCAAAGGAGAAATAGAAAATGAGTGAAAAACTTAAAAAAAGATTTGGGAACCTGATTTATCATATATTCGTAGCCTTTTTCGCCTTTTTGATGGTGTACCCTGTTTTGTGGATGATTTTCGGCTCCTTCAAGACCAGTACACAGATTCTTAATGAATCGCACAGGCTTTTTCCCACAGAACTGAACTGGGATAATTACATCAAGGGCTGGAAAGGCTTTGGGGGTATTACGTTCGCTACATTCTTCAAAAACTCCGTATTTGTTACGGTTATAGCTACGCTGGGAGTAACCATTTCCTCGGCGATGGTTGCATACGGGTTTTCCAGGATACGGTTCAGGGGAAGGGGCATAGCCTTTGCATGCATGATGGCAACACTGATGCTTCCGGGACAGATACTCCTTATACCCCAGTATATTCTTTTTCAAAAGTTGCAGTGGATAAACACGTACAAACCGTTAATCGTACCGTCGTTTTTCGGAAGCGCGTTTTTTATCTTCATGATAATGCAGTTCATACAGGGCCTGCCGAAGGAACTGGATGAAGCGGCTATCATTGACGGCTGCACAAGGTACAGTATTTTTACAAGGGTTGTACTTCCATTGATCGGTCCCGCAATAGTTACCACCGTTATAATCAATTTCTACTGGAAATGGGACGATTTCATGGGTCCGCTCCTGTACCTGAGCAGACCTCAGAAGTATACCGTTTCGATTGCCATTAAGGCCTTTGCCGACGCAACAGCGTCAACCGACTACGGTGCAATGTTTGCGATGTCAACCCTGTCACTTTTGCCGGTGTTCACGATTTTCCTGTTCTTCAACAGGTACCTGATAGAAGGGGTAAGCACAACCGGACTGAAAGGCTGATTATGTAAAGCAGGCCGGAAAATCTTGATGGTTGCCGGGCTGTTATATAAAGTGATATGATGGTGATATTGATTTTTTCTGTAGGGGGGACTTTTAATAAAGGCCAGATCAGGAAACATACGGATAAAAATGGGGAGTGGTTTTTCAGCCATTCTGGTCATTGAAGCCATTTTTATCTGTATTGTTTCTTTTATTTCAATCAACCTGTTTTATCATAAGCATACAGAGCTGTTGTACAATGAGTCGGCAGAAGTACTGAACCTGTATTTTTCCAGGGTTGAAGACCGCTTAAGGGAAGTGGAGAACCTGTCGTTCAGTATTCTATCCGATCTTACCATTCAGGAGCATTTCAATAACATAAATGATTACGGGGAAACCTACGAAGGGTATATGTCGCAGCAGAAAGCAAGGAACAAACTGCTGTACAAGCTGTTTCTTGTTGAAGGCATCGAGTCGATTGAATTCATAGACAACAACAACCAGGTAATCCATGCGGGCTACAAAACAAAAGTCCAGCCTTCAGCGGATATTGAAACGGCAAAGAAAATTGCTTACGAGACGTATGGAACGGGCACCTGGGAGACGAATCTTTCTGGTGACGGAAGTATTTCATTTGTAAGGCTCATAAGGAGTATTACGAACCCCGGTTTCAATCCCTTGGGCGTCCTGGTTATAAATATTGACGTGAACAGCTTTATGTCTTATTCCTCGGTGATTTCGTCGAAATTTCATTCGGATATACTGATTATTGCAGGGGATGACCTGGTCTATTCGGCCGGGCAGCATCCCGTAAATGCAGAACTGCTGTCCGCTGATAATTATTTTCCTTTCAAGATCAAAAACATTGACGGGGAGAACTACTTCATTACCGAAAGAAAGACAGACTATGTTGACTGGAGATTCATCAGCATGATACGCTGCGATGAACTGCTCGCAGACATAAACAACCTGAAACGGTTAGTCATCGTTATATTCATTCTGTCGATTGTATTGTCAACGGGTATCGGGTTCAATTTCTCCGGCCTGATTACCAGGACCCTGGTCAGGCTGTCCCGTGGAATGAAGCATGTGGAAAAGGGTGATTATAACGTGGTCCTGGCCGAGCCGGACGGGAGGCTGGATATAGAGGAAGTATCACAGCTGCGCCATAATTTCAACATCATGGCAAAGCGGATTGATTACCTTGTTAATGATGTTCTGAAAAAGGAGATCAGGATCAGGGAGTTTCAGTACAAGATACTGCAGCAGCAGATTAATCCGCATTTCCTTTACAATACTCTCGACACTATCCACTGGATGTCACTGGGTTACGGCTGCGATAAGATTTCAGACATGGTAAGGTCGCTGAGCAATTTGTTCAGGGGGGCGCTGGAACTTGAGGATATCGTGACGCTGAACGAAGAAACAAGGTTTTTAAAGGACTATATTACCATCCAGAAGATACGTTTTGAAGAGAGGCTGGATTTCAGGATGGAGATTGATGACGAGTACCTGGGCTTGCTGATTCCGAAGCTGACTCTCCAGCCCATTGTGGAAAACTCGATCAATTATTGCCTTGAAAAATACGAAGGGATATGCAGCATCCGGATTGAATGCCGGAAAAGAGACAGCTGGGTGGAACTTAGTATCAGTGACAACGGCCCCGGAATGGAACAGGAATTTGTAAGAAAACTGTTAAGCGGTGAAAGCAAACCCACAAAAACAGGGATAGGCCTTAAGAACATAGACGAGAGGCTCAGGATTTTCTACGGCGATGAATACGGGATTATTATTGAAAGCGGTATTGGAAAAGGTACTACGGTTATAATCCGGGTTCCGACTGATGAAAAGGCATCGGCCTGATAACGGGGGATTTTATGTATACTCTTTTGATTGCAGATGATGAACGGGCAATACGCGAGGGAATTTCAAGGTCGGTCAGCTGGTCCGATATCGGTATCGGAAGGGTTTTGCTTGCAGCAAACGGCAAAGAGGCGTATGACATAATAATGAAGGAACGCCCGGATATTGTTCTTACCGATATAATCATGCCGGTTTATACGGGCATTGAGCTGGTTGAAAAGGTGAAAGACACGATGCCCCAGGTCCAGTTCATAATACTCTCGGGGTATAATGATTTTGCCTATGCCCAGAAGGCGATCCAGAATGAAGTGAAACAGTACCTTCTGAAGCCGTGCGATGCCGAAAGCATCAGGAAAAGTGTTCAGAAGGCGGTTTCCCGTATCCGGGATATCGAAAAAAAAGAGCAGTTTATAGCTTCAATGAAGGAAAATGTTGAGAAACTTTTTCCACAGGCAAAGGAGCAGTTCTTCCGCGACCTTGTTCACGGTTCACCGAATACCCAGAACATCGAAGCGTACAAGGAATTGTTTAATGTACACGATGGCCCGTACCGGATGCTGCTTTTTAGAATAGACGATAATGATTATGTGAAGCTGCTTACGTTGAAAAGCCTTGTGGAGCGGAATTTCGGAGAGGAAAACGTAACTTTCTGCATTATAATCAACACCGCGGTCGTGCTTTTGACAACCCTTACCGGCTTCCACGAATTGTCCGGGCTGGTTGAGAAAACCCAGAAGCAGTGTTACGCCAATTTCAATATAGAAGCGACGGTGGCTGTAAGCAGCGAGGGCTGCATTTCAAACGCGGCGCAGATGTACAAGGAGATAAGGGATATTATAAGGTTCGAGTTTTATCTCGGTGAAGGCAGGATTATAACGAAGGATGATATCAGCGTATTCAGGAACGACTATTCGCTTGACACCGGGATCCAGACAGAAGAGCTTTCAGCGGCAATCCGTACGGGTAATATTGATTCGGTAAAGTCAATAACAAACTGTGTTTTCAACGCATACAGAATGAAAGGGTATGACATCAACAGAATCCGGGCCTGCGGGATTGAACTTTTTATCATTGTACTGAAGCATTGCGAGGACTGTGAGATTAATGCCTGGATTAAAAACATAACAAGGATTAACGAATGCAATACCGCTTCGGAAATCAAGCAGTTCATCCTTGATTTCGCGGTTAAGCTGGCCGAGCGTACGTACCAGTCGGTTATCAGCAGCCAGAACAGGGTGATTGAAAAGGTCATAAGGTATGTACACGAGAACCTGGACGATGAAAACCTTTCTCTTCAGCATATAGCGTCAGAGATCCTTTATCTGAACGTTGACTACCTCGGAAAACTGTTTAAAAAGGAAACGGGAATGCGGTTTTCGCAATACCTTCTGAAGGTCAGGATGGAAAAGGCGAAGGAACTTATAAAGGCATCATCCGGCGACATAAAGGTATACGAAATTGCCAATGCGACAGGCTTTTCGAATAACCCGTCGTATTTCACGCAGGTGTTTAAGAAATATACCGGCTGCGTTCCGAAAGAATTCAGGGAGACGGGAAAACAGGAGGAAAAGGATTCAGGATGGCTCCCGCTGTAGACTAAACGCGGGAGCCTTGTTTTTCAGAATTTCTTCAGTTTCTCATAAACCTTGCTTTTCTGGCTTTCGCTTATGTTGCTGCAGTTCAGAGCCCTGTTGTAGTATTCCTTTGCGGCCTGATAATCCTGGATCTGGTAGTGCTCGTGCAATTCGCCGAGGGCTATCCAGTACGCCGCGGTATCGGGATTCTGCTCTGACAAATGCCTGAATACGTCAATAGCCTTCCGGACATTTCCGAGATCCGAGTATATCCAGCCGAGTGAATTCCACACATCATAGTCCTTCGGCTGAATCTCAAGATATTTTTCATAATAGGCTGCGGCTTTTGCCTTATCAGTTGAGGCATAGAGTTTCGCCAGTTTCAGCATTGCGCCTGCATGGGAGGAATCAAGGTTCAGGACCTCAAGGAACAGCCTTTCTGCCCCGGCGGTATTGCCGCTGTTCAGCTCTGCAACCGCCCTGTCATAGACATCGGTGGGATTTGAATTCTCCATGAGGATTGTAACCATGTTTTTTTCACGGACGAAGTCAACCTCTGCACCGAATATTTCGGTTATGAACCTGACAGGGACGTGAGTCCTGTTGTATCTTACCTGTATCGGAACATCCATTTCACGATCCACGCCGTTTACCCGGATGATATGTCAACGCCGGGCTATTTTTGACCGAATCGCCGGTTAAAAATTGACCCAATCGCCGGTCTTCAATCGCCGGT